>OGFC01000507.1_pt1 | contig 35478 bp, 36 predicted proteins | sample 1570841 | NCBI WGS metagenome assembly OGFC01 (sample SAMEA2582137, study PRJEB24529) | metagenome | biome: Human gut stool | place: China | collected 2011 | reverse complement strand
CATGGGAGCCTTTCCCTATTCTCCGGAGGAGGATACCCCTGCCTATTCCATGGAAGGGGCTGTGGATGAGGAGATCAAGGAAGTGCGTTTAGCTCAGCTGATGAAGCGTCAGGAGGAAATATCACTGGAGAATCAGAGCCGGATGGTCGGTGAGGTCATTGAGGTTCTGGTTGAGGATCAGGAAGGGCTGTCTCGCTCTGACCCCCGGGCCCGAGTCAGCTCGGCACCAGATGAGGTCGATGGTATCGTGATGTTTAAAAGTGAGCGCTTTATTGAATATGGAAGCTTTGTAAAGGTACGGATCACAGAGGCATTGCCGCATGACTTCAAGGGTGTGGAAGTGTGCTGAAGGGCTTTGATCCCATCATCCCCGAACATCCAAGGCTGATGATTCTGGGCTCTATGCCCAGCGTGACCTCCCTGGATAAACAGGAATATTACGGCTTTGCCCATAACCGGTTCTGGAAGATACTGCATGCGGTATTTGATATGCCGATTGATACCTATGCTCAGAAAAAGGAAATTTTGTATCAGCATCATATTCTGCTATGGGATGTGATTGGAGAATGTGAGCGAGAGGGCAGTTTAGACAGCGCCATCCGTCGGGAAAGGGTGAACGACATCGCACACCTGACAGCGGTGTATCCAACGCTGCAAAAGGTAATCTGCAACGGCAAAAAAGCCTATGCGCTGTATCAGAAGCATTTTTCGGATATCGCTTTGCCCTGCAGCTATCTGCCAAGTACGAGCAATGCGAATCGCAGTATACGTGAGGAGGCCTTGTTTGCACAGTGGAAGCAGGCGCTGATGGAACATGAGGGCGGTATGTGAGGACACTGGGAAGCATACGACAGCACCAGCATACGAAAGGATCCTGAGGCAATTACGCATGCAGGGGAAGTGTACTACTTCATCAAACTTATAGGAAATGAAAACAGGGTGCAGAAATGCATCCTTTTCTGTTTCAGAACGTAGCAGTACAGATTCTGATACGCTTATGGAGCAGGAGATCGCACCCAACAGGAAGGATAGGCAGAACAAAACCAAATCAAAAAGGAAAATATTACCATCTTATATATTTTCCATTCTATGGTAAAATCTGAGCATATAAGGACGAAAGAGGGTACACAATGAAAAAGAACAAATTGAGCTTACAGACGCTGAAAGGTTATGAAGCCTATCTCTTGGATGCAGAACGCAGCAGAGCTACCATCAAAAAGTATATGCGGGATATTCATGCCTTTTATGCATTCCTACCGGAGGATAAAAGCATCACAAAGGAAGTGGTTATCGCTTATAAACGTTCCCTGTTGGATGTCTATGCACCTGCCAGCAGCAACAGTATGCTGGTAGCTGTCAACGGCTTACTGGCCTATATGGGACTGCGTGAATGCAGAGTAAAGCTGCAGCGCATTCAGAAAAGGATCTTTCATGATGATGAGAAGGATCTGACAAAGGAAGAGTATAAACGGCTCCTGCATTCGGCGAGCGTCTCAAACAATATGCAGCTGTTCATGCTGATGCAGACGATCTGTACTACAGGTATCCGGGTCAGTGAGCATAAAATCATCACAGTGGAGGCACTGCAGTGTGGCTGTGCAAGGGTGGATAATAAGGGGAAGCTCAGAGAGATCATATTTCCGAAGAAGCTGAAAAGAGCACTGCTGAAATACTGTAAGGAACAGCAGATCAGCAGCGGTCCTGTTTTCATCACGAAGCATGGAAAGCCGTTGGATAGGAGTAATATCTGGACGATGATGAAGAGACTGTCCAAACTTGCAGGTGTGGAGGAGACAAAGGTGTTCCCACACAATCTGCGTCATCTTTTCGCATACACGTTCTATTCCCTTGAAAAAGACCTGGTACGCCTTGCGGATATCCTTGGACATTCCAGTATAGAAACGACGCGTATCTACACAAAGACATGTCTGAAGAGATACCAGCGAATTTTAGACCGTATGGGCTTGTTTTCAATACAGCAGGGAGATTTGAAGACAGCATAAAAAGAAACAACATAATACGCATTATGTTGTAAACTGGTATAAAATCTGTAAAATACCTTTAAAACAGCGTGTTTCGCCATCTCTTTTTCACTCGTAGCTGCTGCATATTTTTTTTACTTATTACGATAGGTAGCTGTTTATATGAAATATCTTACCATGCTGCCTATGATTCAACAACAGATATTGGTAAACAATAAAATATATTGGTGAAATCTGCATTTTCTCGTTTTCTGTGTGATGAATGTATGATTTTAAGACGTAAAAAGGGCGTGTTTACGCCTGGTTTTAAATAGATTGAAAGCCGGAACAAAATAGGCTATTACGACGTTTCGGTAAGTAAATATATAGGAAAATCGGCATCTATTCAGGGTGCTTTTTTATGTGTTTTCTCTTTTGACCAGCGATCCTTTTCCTTAGATACAACATAATGCGTATTATGTTGTGAACTGCGATAGGGATTTTAGAGGGAGCTAGAAAAAAATGAAAAAGGATGCTATCAATCATTGTATAGAACGAACGAAGGAGCTTATGATCCGCCACTATCATAAGGATGATGATTTCGCAATCAGTTATCTGCATAAGAATTGCATCTGGATCGGCTCCTGTGCGGAGGAGTTTTATCAGGGAAAGGAGAAAATCGCGAAGGTGCTGAAGCGGGAGGCGTCTGAGCTCCCAGAGATAGAGCTGACAGCGTTTGATTATGTATGTGTCTCACATGATACGCATGAGTGTGTGATCACGGGCAGACATACAGGACAAACGACTGATATCTCCGGGGAGATCTACTGTGATATGCAAAGGGTCACCTTTGTATGGAAGAAGCAGAAGGAAACGTATTCGATCATACATATCCATGTGTCAAATCCAATGAACAACCTGCAAAAGGGAGAGATATTTCCGCATAAGATCGGAAGATACACGAAGCGATATGTTGAAATGCTGGTGAATCAGGAGATCGCGAAAAACGGCACTATCACGGTAAAGGACCAGAAGAATCATTATCATGTCATTCAGATCAGCGACATCATCTATTGTGAAGCATTCGATATGAACTGCATCATTCATTTAGCGAAGAATGATGTTTTCGGGCGCATCACCCTGCTTGATTTTGAACAGAGACTGAATGAGAAAAACAAAGATATGTTCAAGCGTGTGCATAAGAGCTATCTGGTGAACCGTTATCATGCCTTGTCTTTATCGAGGTATGAGCTGACACTGCAAAACAGGATCAGGGTTCCGGTATCACAGGAGCGCTTCAATGAAGTGAAGGAATGGCTGAATGGATAAATGGGAGGGTCTAAGGAATTGGAAGACAAAATATCGGTGAATGAACGGGAAGTATATACCCATGAAGAATATCGGAGTGCGGGGGTGGCACATCTGATGAATTTGGAACAGGAATGTGAGTTTTATTATCGGGGGAAGCCGATAGCGAGAGAACAAGCAGATGAAATGGTAAAAATGTATAGGAAAAGGAAACAGGAAGTGAAGAAATGAGGCTGGGAGTGTCTACAGGACAGCTCGTCAGGCAGAAGGGAAAAAGAGAACATGAAGCTGTTTAAGAAGAAGACGAAGAAAAAGAAGGTCAGGCAATCACTTGTCATCAAAAGCGGAGAGCACGATGTCAGGGTCTATCCCAAGGCAAGTTTGCTGAGCAGCCGCTTGTGTCAGGAGTCAAAGCAATCCGAAGGAACAGCAGAAAGAGGATGAAAAGAAAGAAGAAAATCGAGAGCATACAGGATGGATGAGATGGATAGCAGTAATGGAAGAAGGAGGAAAAAAGAAAGGTATGAAGAAAAAGAAGTTAGTAACGTTATTCCTGACGATGTTTATGATAAGCGCAGCTGTTATGGGGAATTCATATATCCATGCAGAGGATGCAGGCGTACAGGAGGTACAGAAAGAAGAAACACAGGAAACAGGAAAAGAAGCAGCTGATGTTATAACGACGCCGGGGCAGGATGAAGCACTTACCTCAGGGACGAAAGTAAAAGATATCATTGAAAAAGCAGAGAAAGCTGAAGAAGTAGCAGAAAAGGAGATAGGAAAGCAGGATGAAGCACAGCAGCCGGCAGGAAAGGCAGCTGGTCGATTAGCCACAAATGGAATGGTAAAAGCAGATAATTCATGGGAAGACTGGCATATAAGCTCTTATCCAACTGATATATATCACATAGATTATGCAAATAGTGAACTGGTGATAGACAAACCGGGCAAAATTTATGTGGAGGGACAAAATAATAGGGTAATGAATACCATTCGTATTGCCGCGGAGGGTGATGTTGAAATGGAGCTCGCTAATGTAAATATTGAAAGTGGTAAATCACCAATTGCTATGAATGGAAATGGTAACGTTATTTTAAGTATATATGGAAATAATGAATTGGAAACATGGGATAATGATGCTGCGGTTATACAGGTAGGGATTGAAACTACATTATTTATTCAGGGAGATGGAACTCTTAATGCAACTGCGAAGCTTGGTGCAGCCATTGGTGGTAGTAGAGGAAGTTATAACGGAGAAGTCTTGATAGACAGCGGAACAATCATTGCAAACTCCGTATGTGGAGCAGCCATTGGTGGTGGACAGAATGGGATTTCCAAAACTGTTGAAATAGCTGACGGAAACATTACGGCTCGGTCGAATTATGGAGCAGGAATTGGAAGTGGTCATCTTGAGTCAGGACTTTCAGATGAAGCAGTGATACAGGATATCATCATTAAAGGAGGTACTATCGATGCAGAAAGCTTTTACGGTGCAGGAATAGGAAGCGGGCAGAACGCTTCAGCACCGCAGATTGAAATTTCCGGGGGTACAATAACGGCTGTCAGTGAACATAATGGTAGGGGAACTGGTGCCGGAATCGGCGGGGGAGAGGCTCTGAAGTCTATGGATCTTACAGTAGGAAATATCCTCATAACCGGAGGGAACATCACTGCGACAGGAGAAGCCGGTGCGGGAATTGGAGGCGGACGTCAAGGAGTTGTTACCGAGGTCAAGATAACAGGGGGTACGATAGATGCTTCTTCTTCACTCGGTGGACTTGATATAGGAGGCGGAGAAAATGGAAATATAGGTGCATTTTGGATCGATGGAGGTTCTGTAAATATAGTGAATAATAAAATTCCAGGACAACCAAGAAACAATCGAACAGAGATGGATATGGTTTATTGTGGGAAATTAACGGGACAGGTAAGTGGAAAGACAAAAATGATTAAGGTAGATGATGTCGATTATAAAATTGATGGCGATCATAAACAATCTCCCACTAATTTCTATCTTTATATGACTGCTAAAGATCATATCATTTCTGTAATAGATACAGATGACAAGGTTAGCTACTATGAAGCGGATTGGGATGGTTCACAATTCACAATATCAAATGATCGAATTGCTGGTGATTTCATCGTAGAGGGGGGGACAAAAGGCACAGATTGGTATTATGATTCTGTAAATAACTGCCTGTCTATCAGCAAGGGCGGAGGTTACAGCGTTCGCAGTCTTATTCGTGAAACTACGCAGTATATATATATCAATGAAACAGCTAAGGGTACGGGAGCTGTCAATCTGACGATAAACAACCTGCGTATTGAATCAAATGAGGCATCGATCAAGTCAGCGTCTGATATCCGCTTAAACGTAACGCTTGTCGGTGATACTATACTGAATACATCGAAGAGTACAAAGGGAGCCTCCTGTTTACATGTTGCAAAGACCAGTACTCTGGAGGTTTCCGGAAGCGGAACTTTGAGCTGTACTGCGAAAGATGGTGCAGGCATTGGGGGATATGCCGGGGAAAGCAGTGGAGAAATCACGATACGCAGTGGAAAAATAAATTCCAGCAGTGTAAATGGTGCAGGCATCGGTGGCGGTAATGCATCTTATGGAGAAAAGCTGCATCTTCTTGGCGGCACGATTACTGCGCAAAGCACGAATGGTGATGGGGTCGGCTCAGGAGCAGGAGGTACAGAGCCTAGCAGAAATATATTTATCGACAAAGCTTCTGTATGGGCAACAGGGAAAAAAGCTATTTCTATAACACCGCTTGCTCCTAGTTCTAATAAGGAATTAGCACGCTATGAGTTGAAAAATCAAACATCTGCGAGCAATGTATCAGTGGATGGGACTGCTTATCTTCTGAGTGGTGCTCATCCAGGGAGCAGCAGCTACTATCTGTATCTGCCAAAGGAAGAGCACACTATCGCAGCTGATAAAACATATACAATCAAATGGTATGAAAGTGATGGGATATTCAAGCTGAAATCACCGACACCGGGAGCTTTCACAGCAACGTCCACGCAAAGCAGTATCACCGTAACACCGCCGACCGGTATGGATACGGCAACCTATGGAGCTGCTGAATACAGTATTGATCAGGTAAACTGGCAATCGGGTGCGACGTTCAATAAGTTGAAGGCGGATCAATCGAATACCGTGTATGTCAGGTATTCCGGTACAGGAGATTATGGAGCATCGGATCCTGTTTCAACGACCATCAAAACAGCTCCTGCTGCATATACCATCACGATTCCAAGTACGCTCACGGCTGGAGGAGATGCGCAAAGCATTGCGGTAAATACAAACGAGACATTCGCGTTGGGATACGGAGGCCGCGTCGATATAAAGGTCACAGCAGGTATGACCGATAACGGTGTCATGACATTGATAAAAAGTTCTGATGCCGTCACTACGCAGTTTAAAGTAAATGGTTCTAATTTTACCGATACGGGTAAGAATGTGGCGTCCTTTCAAAAGGCTGATGATACAGCTGTTTCGATCACATTCACACAACCGACATATAGCGGTGATAAGATCCCTGCAGGGTCTTACAGTGGGAAAGTAACGTTTGGTATAACGTATGCGGATTAAGGAGCGATATATATGAAGGATAAGAAAACTATAGTGATCGCTTCGCTGCTGGTACTTCTGTTACTGTCCGGTATCGTAGTCGGGATGAACTGGAACGCGTGGTTCAACGGTGATAAACATGCGACAGCTGAGGTAGATACCAATGCAGAGGAATGGACAGGAGATAAAGAAACCTATACCGGTAAGAAGAATACGGATACGATCGATATCCCCGGTTATGGATCGATCAATCTCAAGGCAGGTACGAAAGAGCAGGCGGTGAACCTATACAACCCACCGCAGAATACCTGCTATTTCAAGATGACGCTTTTGTTATCTGATGGGACAAGGCTGTGGGAATCCAAGCTGATCGCACCGGGAAAGGCAGTATATACGATCACGATGCAACAGGCATTGAAGGCGGGAGCTTATGAGGATGCGACCTTGAAGTATGAATGCTTCACGATGGATGAAGCCCGCTCACCATTGAATGGTTCGGAGATAAAGCTGACCTTGCATGTCAGAGAATGAAAAGGAGAGAAGAGACAATGAAAAAAGAAATGATATGGAGTATCGCAATCATGGGAGCGATGGTGCTTCCAGTACATGCCGCTGAACCGCAGACAGGGAATACGACACTGTCTTATGAACAGGGGTCTACGTATACCTTGCATATACCGAATAGTCTGCCGCTGAGTGATCAGGAAGGAAAAGAACTGGAGATCACACTTACAGCCGCTAACATCAGACCGGATCAAAAAGTAGAAGTCAAATGCACCATCGGTATCGATGCGCAGGGAAAAGTGACTATGAAAAGAAGTCCGGATAATAAAGAAATGATGGTACAGGTAACCACGGATGGCACCACTGCGATCACGCCATCGACCGTGCTTGCGACATTCACAGATAAGACGCTGACATCGACCGTCGGTAGTGGAAAGATACAGTTTGCAAAAGTAGAGAATGCAGATTCTGGTACATATACAGGAAGTGTGACCTTTACAGCGGCTTTAACAGCAAGGTAAGAAAGGATGACAGCATGAAAAAAATAGCATTCGGTATTTCATGTATGACGCTCCTCCTTACAGCTGTCTCACCGATCTGTGCCACGGATGCGACAGTTACCTATACAGAGGATTCCAGCTGGGTGGTTACGATACCGAATAAGATAGAGATCAAAAAAGATGAGACGACGATGCAGGAGATCGTGGCGACGGACATAAATATAAAACCCCAGTATCGACTCCGTGTACGGGTAAGTGCAGGTCTTACAAACGGCAAGGTAACATTGCAAAGAAGCGATGGTACATCGATCAATGTATTCGTCAGCACAGACGCTGCTGGAACATCAGAGGTCTATCCGTCCACATACATCGCACAATTTGAAGGACAATCAACGACTCCGTTAGGAACAGGAGGGAAGATCTATTTCGCACCAGTCAGCAAGCAGAATCCGAATGCAGCCGCAGGCAGCTATGAGGGGACGATGACCTTCCTGTTGGATCTGTATAAACCAACGGCGATCGGGTCATAGAAGTATGTGTATTCATGATGATGAAACGCAGGAGCGCAAGGAGGAGAGAACATGAAATCAGCAATGAAGGGAATCATGGGCTTGGCGATAACGGCAGTGATGCTGGTACCCGTCCATGCAGAAGCAGATACAGGTACAAAAGAAGCAAGTATGCCGATCACTTACGATAAGACTACAGAGTATGAGCTGAAAATACCGGCAACGCTCGAAGTAGACAGCATAAGTGAGAAGACAAAGGAAATCGGTGTAGCTTCACTGAATACAAGACCTGATGAAAAGGTACAGATCAAGATCAAACAGGGTGTTGACAATACCGGAAAGGTAACCTTGACAAGAACGGGCGGATCTTCTGTGGTAACGACAGAAACGACAGTGAGTCTGACATCGAATGGATCTGGGATCGGTGCAAATGAGATCATAGCGGAATTTCAGGATAGATCGACCACAGCTACAAAGGGCGGGACGCTGTATTTCTCAGCGATACCGGCAGATGCACTCGCTGGTGAATATAAGGGAGAGATCGTATTTGAAGCAGCTGTAGTGGCTAGAACATAAGGAGAGCGACGATGAGGAAACGAAATAAGATCATGGCGCTAGGTATGGCTTTTGCGCTATGCGGCATGCTGCCATCAGAAGTACATGCGGCGGATACTGGAAGTCAGGAAGGTACGCTGACGCTGCATGCCACAGTACCATCCAGCTATGAGCTGGCGATCCCGGTAACGAGTATGGATATCGAATATGATGCGAAGACACAGCAGATCGGTACGCTGAGTGTGAAGGGGAACATAGAAGCAGGAAAGAGCGTCACGGTGTCTGTCAAGGAAAAGAAGAATTTCAAGACGGCATCAAATCCCGGCGATACGGTCGGTATCCCATTCAAGGTGACAAAGGGAAGTCTTGAGTTTTTAGAAGAGGAATGGAGCGCAGATGAGATCAAGGCGGTAACTCCGAAGGAGATATCCTTATTTCTGGAATTTGAAGAGGATGCCTGGACGATGGCACACAGTGGTGACTATGCAGGGTCGATCGTCTTTTTGGCAGAGGTGAAGTAAAGGATATCAAGCATTGACAAAGGAGGTGCTGTCATTTGAGAACAGGAAGAAAGCTTGTATTGATGGCGGGCATATGTGTCGTAACAGCGCTCGTCATGCCGGAAGGGATATTGGCAGAAGAGGTCGGCGGCGGGGAGACGACGATCCACATCCATGTTCCGGAAGCTCATACGCTGCATGTGCAGATAGGGATACATGGAGCACTGCAGTTCAATGGAGCGAAGCTTACAGGCAGTAAGAGCATCCGGGTAAAAAGACTTACAGAACCGCGCTTCGAGATCATCGCAGACACCGGATACGAAATCGAGACCGTATATTATAAGGGAAAAAATGTAACCGGCGAGATCAAGGGTCACACCTATACGGTGCCGGAGGTGTATGAGGATGATAGCATATTGAAGGTAAGCTTCAAAAAGAAGGCAGGAGAAAGCGGAGGAGATTCCTCGCCGGATGGAAACAAGCCGTCCGGAGGCGGTGATTCTACAGGCGGGAATGGTTCCTCTGGCGAAGATGTATCCGACAACGGTTCCTCCACAGGGGGAAAAGATCCAGCAGATGATGCATCCACTGGGGAAAGCGGCTCATCGAAGAACGACGGTTCATCCGGAAATAACAGTTCATCCAAAGATAACGGATCGACTGGCGGGAGTACAGAAGCAGGCGCAAAGGATCCCTCTGACAAATCCGATTCAGCGAAGAATGATACGAACGGACCGAGTGAGGATGAATGGGATGAAGCAACAGGGAAAAATCATCCATCCACGAAGGATGAAAGTGGAGAGAAAGAAACAGGAAAGGATCGAGCGGAAGAACGAAAAGATGAGATCTTCGATGAGCTGGCGGATATCGACGAGTTGCTGAAGGATGAGACACTGTCAGCTGAAAAGAAAAAGGAGCTGGAGAAGAAACGGCAGGAGCTGCTCGATGAGCTGGTGGAAACGCTGGCTAAGGAAGAAATCACAGGAAAGCAGGAAATCAACAGTACACTGGATGATATCGATAAACTGCTGCAGCGAAAGGATCTGAGCGAGGCACAGCGAGATACATTGCGGAAGCAGCAGGACAAGCTGGTAGAGCGTCTGATTCAGACACTGCTGAAGGAAGAATCAAAGGGGAAACAGAATATCCGGGAGGCTCTTGCAGATATCGATAGGCTGCTGGCTCGAAAGGATCTGAGCGAGGCACAGCGAAAGCAGCTGCTGGAAAAGAAAGCTAAGCTTACAGAACAGCTGGAGAGTGCTGGACAGATCGGCATGACTCCATATATCCTTGTGGGAGCTCTACTGCTTCTCGGTGCAGGGTATTATTACTACAGAAAGAGAAAAGCATCTGCGTGAAGAGACGAACGAACAGATGAAGGAGCAGGAAATGAAACCAGGTAAGGACGTGGAAATTTCATCCTTTGCAGATCTAGGAGAAACTCTCACACAGGTAAAAGAGCGCCTGCAGGAATATGCAGAGCAGGGGGCGATGATCAGCTGTGATGGAAAGACGGCAGATGCGCAAGCACTGGTGGAGTTTTATGAGTGTGTGATGGTCTTGTACCGGCAGAGGTTGAGAAAGAGCCAGCAAAAAGGGATCGAGCAGGCATTAAAGAACAAAGCAGAGGGAAATGGCAGCTACGGCAGACCGCGGGTAAAACTACCGGAGGATTTTCAAGAACAGATACAGGAATGCAGACAGAATAATCAGTCACTGATGGCATATTGTGAGCAGATAAAAATGAAGCGATCGACGTTTTATAAATATGTGAAGGCTGCTCAGAAAAAAAGATAACCGAATCAAAAGGGCTTCATCCATATTGTGATGAAGTCTTTTTATTGGCATTAAAAAACAGTCGGATCGCGCTGTTTCGCTATTGTTCATAGACTTGAATCAGGAAAAGCAGCAGTCAATGCTAAGGCTTATTTTTGTCCATCAGACCTGATTTTGACAGCGAAATGGTATATTTATAGGAATATGATCTTGCTTGAGCAGACAACGTATAGGAGGCTTTTTTTTCATATACATGTGTTATTTGTACCCATGTATATGTTGGAACGATCGGTATTGCTTGCATTCTGTATATGTGAACACTTCATACTACACTTTTTCGGTTTTTGAAGCTTAAGGCCTATTCATAAAATGGACACTCCTACACACCGCGATATCCGAAAGAGATCTTAAAGCTACAATATCGTAGGGGAGACCAGAACAAGAACTCGATAGCCGTAATATGCTTTGTATATGGCTGATGAACAGGGATAAAGGGTTCTGCTTTCTATTGGAAAACACATATCGAAAAGGGGATGCCGGCTGCCTGTGTATCGTATCTATACAACGAAAAGACATTTACAAACGGTAAGCCTTGCTCTATAATGGTAAAAAAACAAGGGAGGAATGTATATGGAACTGCGTGTCTGCAGCAGCGATGAGGACATCCGCGCATTGGCAGCACTTGCCACAGAAATCTGGCATGAGTATTTCACAGCCATCATTTCAAAGGAGCAGATTGATTATATGGTTGAGAAATTTCAGAGCTATCCGGCACTGAAGAAAGCCATTGAGGAGGAGCACTACACCTATTTTCTTGCTTATGAGGAGGGGGCGATGATCGGATTTTGCGGTGTGAAGCCGGAAAAGGACCGTCTGTTTCTCAGTAAGCTGTATCTGCATAAGGATGCCAGAGGAAAGGGGCTGTCCAGCATATTGCTGAAGCGGGCAATCTCCTTTGCGAGGGAGCAGGATAAAAAAGCCATTTATCTGACCTGCAACAAATTCAATCAGCACAGTCTGGATGTATATCGGGCGAAGGGGTTTAAGGATATTGACTCTGTACAAACGGATATCGGGCAGGGGTTTATTATGGATGATTACATCCTGCAGCTGGAGCTTGACGACGGAAAATAGAAATTAGCAGTGATTTAGGTAAGAAAAGAATGAGAAACGACATCTATAGCCGCTATAGGTGCCTTTTTTTCATCTTTTTTACATTTGATGTCCTTCCTGCATAGCCCTTTGTGATGGATGTGTGATACAATATCTGCATAGGTGATAATTTATGGAATGGGATATCTCGGCAGAGTGTGTATCTGTCATCATGCTTAACATCATCATGGTATATTCATGGAAGGGGAATCTGCTTCCCTCGCGAAAAAATCAGGCCTTTCGTGCCTGCCTTTTGATAACCTATCTCTCCATTCTGACAAATATTCTGTCAACACTGCTGCTGGCACAGCTTTCTCCATCCACTATCCTCATCAATCAGGTGCTGCTGCATTTGAATTACATATCCACACCGCTTATGGGCGTTGTGTACTTTATCTATACGCTGACCACCGTATTTGAACAGGATCCTGACAAGCTGAAAAAGCATATCCTGTTTGCAGGGATACCGGCTCTGCTCTATCTGCTGTGCCTGCTGAGCAATCCGCTGACGCATTTGCTATTTACTCTGGATCTTGCTGTTGGCTATGAGCGGGGACCCTGGGTTTCTCTGACCTATATCGTCTTTTATATCTATGTATTATTTTCGGTGTTCTTTACGATTTCCAAACGCCGTAATCTGGATTCTGCCGTATTCATCATTCTGAATTTCTTTCCGGTGCTCTCGGCAGCAGTGATCCTGTTTCAGCTGCTGTACCCCAATTACATCCTTACGGGAACTGCCGCGACAAGCGCGCTGCTGATCATTTATCTGTATTTGCAGAATAAGCAGCTGTTTACAGATCCGCTGACCGGTATTTTAAACCGTCAGGAGTTTAACCGCCTTTTGGAAATCCGTATGAAGGATACAGCATCCTATTCCATCATCGTGCTGTCGCTGAAGGGTTTTCGCTTTATCAATGACCATTTTTCTCAGAAGGCCGGTGATGTTTTACTAATGAGAATATGTTCCTATCTGGAAAAGCAGCAGCCCACTGCACGTGTCTTTCGTTTCAGTGGGGATGAGTTTGCGATTGTCTGTAAGGATGCGGAAACATGCAGACAATACCATGAGCAGCTGATTGCGCGGATGCAGCGATCATGGTCTGTTGAAAATTTCGATTTTCAGATACAGTACGGCATTGGTATCCTGCATGTCGCGGAGCATAACCGCGATAAGGATGAAATCATCAAGGGGCTGGAATATGCCGTCATGCTGGCAAAGTGCTCAGAGGATAACAAGACCTGTGTCTGCACTGCCGATATGATGGAACGACTGCATCGCAATGAACGGATACTGGAGCTGTTGCGCCGCTGTATTCAGGAGGATAGCTTTGTCGTGGTTTATCAGCCAATTTATGATGTAAAGGAACAGGCATATACAAAGGCAGAGGCACTGCTTCGCCTGCCGCCGCATGATTTGGGACAGCTTGGTCCGGATGAGTTTATACCACTGGCTGAGGAAAACGGATTGATTACGGAAATCACATATCAGGTGCTGCGAAAGACCTGTTTATTTCTGCAGCAGCTGCAGCATACAGACACAGCGCTGCAAAGCATCAGCGTCAATTTCTCTGCCGTCATGTTTTTACAGCAGGATCTTGGAAGCAATATCCTGCAAATCATAGAAGATTATAAGATACCTGCCCATAGGCTGCAGATAGAGATTACCGAGAGTATGCTGACTCGGGATTATCATATGATCATAGCCTTTATGCAGCGTATGCGCGAGCAGGGGATTGAGTTTCTTCTGGATGATTTTGGTACGGGATACTCCAATATATCCAATGTGCTCAGTCTGCCGGTACAAACCATCAAAATTGATAAGAGTCTGCTTTGGAAAGCGATGGTGTCCACAGAAGGCGCTGTTGTTCTGCGTAAGATGTGTGAGGCTTTTCATGAGGTGCATCAGCTCTTGCTGGTTGAGGGAGTGGAAAATGAGGAACAGGCCGCCTTTGTCAGTGCATGTGCCTGCCGCTATATTCAGGGATATTATTATGCACCGCCGCTGCCGCAGGAGCAGGTTTACAGTTTGCTGATACAGAAACAAAAGGAGATGTCGGGATGACATCTTTTCTTTTGGCGAACGCCTGTACGTGTGCTTTTAAACTGCGTAGTATGAAAGAGAAAGGAGGTGTGTGTATGCGAAGACTTGGAATTGATGTATCCGAGCATAATGGTGTACTGGATTGGGATGCGATAAAAAAAGGTGGAATAGAATTCGCCATTATCCGTTCCAGCTGGGGACATTTTGAAGAGGATAAGCAGTTTCGAAGAAATGTACGGGAGTGCGAGCGTGTAAGGATGCCCTATGGGCTATATCATTACTCCTATGTTGCCAATGATGCACAGATGAAGGAGGAGGCCTCCGGATTTATCAGACTGTGTAAATCCTGTAAGCCAAGCTATCCCTGCTATATAGACATGGAGGATGCAGACGGGTGGAAGCGCCGCAACGGCGTCAGTGATGCCATGAATGTGGAAACCTGTTATTATACATGCAGGGAATTAGAGAAGGCAGGCTTTTATTCCGGAATCTACGCCAACCTGGACTGGCTGACGAACCGCATCAATTCATCCCGTCTGGACCGCTTTGATAAATGGGTGGCACAGTGGGCCAGTGTCAATACCTACCGCAAGCCGTATGGTATGTGGCAGTTTACCAGTGATGGCTCCATTCACGGCTATAACGGCAGAATGGATCTGGATTATGCATATAAGGATTATCCGGCTATTATGAAGGAAAAGGGGTTGAATGGCTATGGTAAGAAACCCGATCAACCAAAACCAGATCCGAAGCCGGATCCAAAACCGAATCCGCCAAAGAATCCGAAGTATAAGGTAGGAACTCCGGTAACCTATACCGGCTTGTGGACACAGGCAAATGGTGGAAACTGGTATCCCAGAAGACTTCTGGCTGTAAAAGAGGGAATTATTACCCGCATTTTAAAAGGGGCTGAGCATCCGTATTTGATCAACGATGGTACCGGATGGACAAATGATCGGGCGATTGATGATGAGCCGACACGACCAAGCGGGTATTAGGCAACGATACAAAAAAGTAAAAGGGGATGCCATTGCAGCATCCCTTTCCGTTGGCGCTTCTGCGATTTCTCAAGAGGATGATAGAATTGCGATGCATCCATCGTATACTGGATTGCATGCCGCAGCGTTTGGAACCAGCAGGATGCAGGAACATGCTGTTATAATATAGACCATAGCAGTGAGTGAAGGCCTGTCTTGGGTGGTGTTGATCCTTGCCGGCTTTCAATATCTGAAGGGATTCCCTCTGGCGGGTACGGCTTTTTCTGACGTATCCATGGTATCCTTTGAGAAGGAGTCCGTATAAATTGCACGATTGCTTGTACTATTGAATAAAGAAAAGGTCACCATGAGGTGACCATGCCGCAAAATACTGCCTAGGTATCTTTCTATATTAACGGCGGCAACGGTATCATTATAGTCACATAATCATCACACGCAATATCGTTTTCTGTCGAATGAACGAATAAGAGATAGGAATTCTATACTGTCTGTTCTATTGAATAAGGGAAACGGGATATGCGTTTACGATAAGCTTGGGGCAGAATACAGACATTTTATTAAATTCGACATATATAGACTCTGTGAGAGCTGGGCAGCATGTATGATGGTTTTCAGGAGGAATGTATACATGAATGGGATAGAGAAACTAAAACCGAGGGTATGCGATCTGTTGACGTGTATGGGGGTTCCCAATCACACAGCAGGCTACAGCTTTTTACATACGGCCATACTGAGCGCCTATGAACAGCCGGAGCTGCTCAGCAGTATCATTGAAAGCTTGTATGTGGTGATTGCGCAAAAGCATAAAACAACTGCGGCACATGTGGAGGAAGAACTGGAGTATATACTGCTGGCTACCCTGTTGTCCGGTAATCATGCCATGCAGCAGCGGGTCCTGCATACGCTGCACTACAGACAGCCTACATTAAGAGAATTCATAGAAATGTCATTGCAATATATGAATGCCAATCGCACAGGGGGATGAAGAATGCTCCTTTGTGAAATTATGAAAAGTGGTCTACAGCGTAAAAAAGAGGACGTATGGTATGATTTTCTATGAATTTTGCTCTTTTCTAAAAAAAAGAATAAAAAAATGCAATTTTCTGCAATTTAGGTATTGCAATTATTCAAATCATTTGGTATTATAATTGAGCAAGTTACAAATGACTCCTTAGCTCAGCTGGCAGAGCAACTGACTCTTAATCAGTGGGTCCAGGGTTCGATTCCCTGAGGGGTCACCATGTAAATTTGATAGGCTTTCTTCAATTATGAAGAGAGCTTTTTTTATATTTTGCGAAATTAGTTTTGTGTTGTTTTCTGGATGCAACACATTTCACCACACGTTGTATTACATACATTCGTTAAGTTCTGTTTTTTTAGTTTCATCAGTATGGGCGTGTACAGTGTCATTGTCGTGAGTTCAGCTCATTTCACTAGATCATCAGAAATGAAAGACTCCCTTGCATATGTTGTTGTAGGTGCTTGCTGTCTTGCCCAATCTAAGACTTTTAATAATTAGCACTTTTAACATCCTTCAACGCAAGTAGACTTATATGCATAGGGGATCGCATCTCGAATAATAAAATTCTCCCTCTCCTTATATATATTATCTCTCATGCGGTAACTGTTTGATGAGGATATCCTGCTTCCGTGGGAATATAGAAAAACAATTATGTGAAACTGACGGTATCTGGAAAGGGGAGGTGGAAAGTAGCTGAAATTTGTTATATAATGTTTACAACTTACAATGTCAAAAAAGGAAGATGGTGTCTATGGTATTTCGAAGGAAGAAGCATAAAAATACAGCGGAGGAATCGATTGATTTTCATGCACTTGTACTGGAACAGCTGGAGCATATGTGTGAGGAGGGTCAGATTCTTGATGATGCCTTTGTGCTGGAAGCACAGGAAATCTATATATATGCAGATGTGATTTCGGTTGAGCATAATGTTGCGCAAATCGTTTTTCAGCTCCATCATGAATGGCTGGATGATGCCATTCTGGAATCTGTGGCAGCGAGCGGGTCAAATGCACAGGAGGCGGTTACACTGGCGTGTGAGGATTTTTACCGGCATACGCTGCAGCTGTATCTGCAGGCTCTGCAGGGAAAGTCGGAGGAAACCGTCTTCGGCTTTACACAGCTTCGTCATTACTTTCAGGTGTATAAGAATGAGGTGCATGGCATCGGGAAGCGGGAAGGTCTGATGGAGCAGGACTTCTGGGAAATGCTGAAGCTGAAGCTGCAGCTGCGCCTTGGCAATAAAAAGGCTTACTGGATCAAGGTGTTTGCTTCCAAGACCAGAAGCACTGTGCTGTGTGAGGTGCGAATCAATGGCATTGAGGACAGTGAGCTGAGTGAGGTGCTTCTGCCCTATGCACAGAGCTGGGACTGTATCGGAAGCTATCATACGGAAAAGCAGAACTTTCTGCTTATACAGGAGGAACGCAGCTTTGAACCCTCTGATTTCACAGGGGATGATATTCGTCAGTATACGAAAAAGGCAATCAAATGGTATGAGAAATGTGGAAGTAAGGAGGATCACCGCAAGCTGCGCGAGCAGCTGATTCGGTTGTGCAAGGATGATTCCTTGGCATATGAAATTTTCTCCTTCGTTCCGGAAATCTATTGTAAATATGCCTACCCGAAGGTAGAATACGGAGCACGTCTGTTCCTGATTCAGAAGGATCAGAAAACACGAGAGCTGTATCAGAGTCAGCTGCAGTCCTTCTCCTATATAGAAGAAACGGTTATGGAGCATCTGAAAAAGGATAATGTGAATCGCAGCATCATCGAAAACGTAATCAGCTTCAGCGCCAATGCCCGGGCGATTCAAAAAGCAATGGACAACGGGGATGCATTGGATGAGCTCATGATACCGGGAATCGGCTATTATGCCAGAAATGATTATATAATGCGTTAATAATCCTTGACGCAGGTCTTTAACTGTGATATGATAACCAAGCAGAAAAGTTAGTGGAAAGTTAGAAGCACCCCTTCTCACCTGATGTCCGAAGGCATAGGTAAAAGCTACAACATATCGAAAAGACGAAATTGTTGATGAGATATTTGAGCGGGTGCATATGAGTACCCGCTTTTCTTATGGCAACATTGGAGGTGTCTATTATAAACAAGAAAGTTATTCCTAACAACGTAAACGACGATCTGGTAAATGAAAAAATCCGCTTCAAGGAAGTCATGGTGATTGATGCCAACGGAGACAAACTTGGAATCAAGATGCGTCGTGAGGCTCTGGAAATTGCATACAGACAGGAATTGGATCTGTTGTGTGTGGCTCCGAAAGGGCAACCGCCGGTATGTAAGGTGCTGGACTACGGCCGTTATCGCTTTGAACAGCAGAAAAAAGCGAAGGAAGCCAAAAAGAAACAGCACGTTACGGAAATCAAGCCGATTCGTCTGTCCCCGGTCATTGACAAGCACGATTTTGATACAAAAATGCGTCATGCGCGCAAATGGATTGAGGACGGTATGAAGGTCAAGGTGGACATGCGCTTCAGAGGAAGACTGATTACGAGACTGGAAGTTGGAAAAAAGATTATGAATAGCTTCACAGAGGAAATCTCAGATATCGCGATTATCGAAAAGAGACCAATTCTGGAAGGTAACACGATGTCATGCGTTTTGGCACCGAAGAAGAAATAGATATAAATTATAGGAGGTACTACTTATGCCAAAGATGAAATCACATAGAGGATTAGCAAAACGAGTTAAACAAACTGGATCTGGAAAGCTGAAAAGAAGTCATGCTTATACTTCTCACCGTTTCCATGGTAAAACACAGAAACAGAAACGTCATTTAAGAAAATCCGGTACGGTACACAGTACAGACTACAAGCGTATCAAAGAGATGTTAGTGAAATAATATAGGAGGAATATAAGATGGCAAGAGTAAAAGGTGGATATACAACACGTCAGAGAAGAAAAAAAGTTTTAAAATTAGCGAAAGGGTACTATGGTGCTAAGCACATTCTGTATAAGACTGCTCATGAGCAGGTTATGCACTCTTTCAAATATGCATATAACGACCGTAAGGATCTGAAACGCAACATGCGTAAGCTGTGGATTGCACGTATCAATGCAGCTGCTAGAATGAACGAGATTTCTTATTCCAAGCTGATGCACGGTCTGAAGCTGGCTAACGTTACGATCAACCGTAAAATGCTGAGTGAGATCGCTATTCACGATCCTAAGGGCTTTACAAAAATCGTAGAAACTGCTAAGGCAGCAATCGAAAAAGCTTAATTGAGGAAGCTTTATGGATGACACACGTCATACTTTGAATGAACTTCTGGTAGATCTGTTCAACTACATACTCTTGATTGAGGAGAAAAATCTCCGCGATCAGGGAGTAAAGCTGTCCATGACCGAAGTACATATTCTGGAAGCAATCGAAAAGAGTGAATCCAATATGATGTCCGCGATTGCCAAGCGTTTGATGGTGACGCAGGGGACACTGACAGTTTCAACTTCCAAGCTTGTGAAAAAAGGATATGTAGAGCGTGTTAAGGATGAGCGGGACAAGAGAATCGTGCGTCTAAAGCTTACCGAAAGGGCAGTGAGTATCCTGGACATTCATAATCGTTTCCACGAGGAAATGATTGAGCGTCTGTTGAATGAGCTTGAGCTTGATAAAGAGGTGGAGCTGATTCAATCACTGCGTAATCTGATGGAATTTTTTAAAGGAAAATACTAAAGCCTGTTCCTGGAGCAGGTTTTTTTCTGTATGCAGGCTGGGGAATGGTGCTATAATATTGGCAATGGAGCAGGGAAGATGAAATGTGGGATACAGGATTTTGAAAGCGGATGGATGAGAAATGAAAGCAGGAGAAATCATAATGTTGAAGGTTTTGTATACAGCATGAGAGGAGGATGCAGATGAAGCGTGCACTTGTATTTGGTGGTGGCGGCAGTAAGGGAGCCTACGAGCTGGGTGTTTGGAGGGCTCTGGAGGAGCTGGGGATATCCTTTGATATTGTAACGGGTACCAGTATTGGTGCAATGATTGGTGCCATGTATGTGCAAAAGCAGTATGAACGCTGTCTGGAGCTGTGGGAAAAGCTGTCAGTGGATGATATTATTGCCAATGGTGTGAATCTGGATATGGATATCGAGCTGCTGATGTCACAGAAGGGAAGGTATAAAACACTGTTAAAAAGCTATGTGAAAAACAAGGGTGCGGATATCACCCCCTTTGTGAACAAGCTGCAGGATTATTTTGATGCGGAGCGTTTCTTCTCCTCCAATATTGATTATGCCTGTATGTGCGTGAATGTTACGAAAAAGCAGCCGCAGCCAATCTTTCGCAAGGATATGAGCAAGGATACAGCGCTGGATTACATCATCGCTTCTGCCTCCTGCTTTCCCGCATTTCCGATGAAGGAGATCGAGGGAGAGCATTATGTGGATGGCGGCTATTACGACAATGTTCCCATCGAGCTGGCACGCAGCATGGGCGCACAGCAAATTGTGGCAGTCGATTTGAAGGCTGTCGGAAAGAAGAAAATACATCGACCGCAGAAGGATGTGGTTTACATTGAACCACAGGTATCCCTTGGCAGCTTTCTGTTGTTTGATCAGGAACGGATTCATCGCAATATGGAACGTGGCTATCAGGATACCCTGAAGAAATTTGACCGCTGTCTGGGAAGCATTTATACGTTTTCTCTGCAGGATAAGGCAAACATCATCGCCTTTGAGGAACGCATCCACCGACAGCTGGAACAGATTGATGATCTGGTGGATCGCCGTTATATGAGCAAGCTTGTGAAAAAGGCGTTTCATCATCAGATGATTGCCAGCTTCTCCCATTTTCAGGAGTATGAATGGCCGTTCCTGCGTATGCTGGAAATGACTGCTCTGACATTCCAGATGGACGATATCGGAATCCAGAGCTTTCCGGATTTTGCAGAGCAGGTGCTTGCATGTGCACAGAAGCATGTAAGTATCGCAGAACGAGCAGACCGCGATGCTTTGCATCTGCTGGATGCCGCTGCCTCTTTAAAGGGGCAGAGTACGAAGGAGATCATCTGTTCCATCTATTATTACATGCGGACTGCAGGTGCTGTAAGCCGCAAGGAGCTGGAGGCGATTGCACTTCTTATGAATGATTCCTTTGTCATGGCATATCTTCTGTATGCAATGGCACAGCTGGCGGAAAAGGGGAACACCTGTCTTTCCCAGGTGCAGCCACAGGGCTTATGAAGCAGCCTATAGGAATGCAGTTGCTTGGAAATCCCGCATACCTTCATCACAGGACTTTGCTTCTTAAAAAGGGGCGGGCAGCCTTTTGTGGATGATAGCTCTGCTATTTCAGTGCGTAAAGGTGATGTGAAAATACCGCAGATAGCTTCATGCGGTTCTAGTGTTTTTTGCGAAAGGATAATCCAACACGTTTCTTATACATGCTACAGGAAAGAAGGCTTTAAAAGAGAAAACAAAAAGACAGGTGCGAAATAAATCCAGCGCCTGTCTTTTTCATATGCAGTCTGCATCCTGTCTGATCCATAGGATACTTACTTGTGATGCTGCTTTTGTTTCTTAGAACAATGCTTCCTGATGTGTGGCGTACAGATATTCATCAATCGTATTTACGATGCGATCCTTAATCAGTGCTTCCGGGTCATTTTCCAAATGTCCTTCACGAACCTTTGTATACTGAATCGGCATGAACTGGGACAATACGCTCAATGGAATACCGCTCTTGCGCAGATTGGCAATCATTTTATCCTTGGCTGCAGCCACCTTTGGATTTGGCATATAATAGCGGCTGCGATCAGAGAAGCTGTATTTGCGTTTGAACCACAGGGCATTGTCATCCCCATGATAGTGCTTTTTCCAGTTCTTTGGATCCTCCATCATCGCTTCCTCAAGAACATCGATGAAGTTGCTGAGCTCCTCTTCTTTTCCATGATATACGGCTGTTTCGATGTTTGCGAGTGCGAACAGTGCTTCCCGCATGCCATAGGTCAGTCCCGGACCAACCTTGAGGATGCCAACACCGTCTTCAATCAGCTCGCGCAGCTTGAATTTTGTCTGATAATCGGTGGAGTGTCCTTCAAAAATAAGATTTGGATATTCCTTGATGGAAGCCATCAGCTCGCTTGCCTTGCTGCGGTCATATTCTGTACATCCATCGTCCTTTTCCTCTACACCCGGCTGTACAACAACGCCCATAACATCCTTCCATGTTTCCTCGAGTCCTTCTGCCTTGAATGCCTCTTCAAAGGTTTTGACAGTAGCCTTGAAATCTTCAACACGGGTTACCTGCATACCGGCTCCCTCTTCCTGCGCGCCTCCTGGAATCGGTACCTCGCTTCCAACGATGTATACCGGACGTACAGCATCGGGATCCTGCTTCAGCAGCTCCTGATAGGTTTCCTCGCAGATGCGTGCCAGATGTGCACCACGCTTTGCGATAACTGCGTCACTCAGACGAACGTTTGGATCATCATCCGCAACCTTCATACTGGTATCGATATGAATTTTTGTGAATCCGGCAGCAACATAGCAGCGAACCAGCTCTTCTGCCTTTTCCATCGCTTCCTTTTCTGGTAAAGTGGCGAAGGTCAAAGGACCCAGATGATCTCCTCCCAGGAATATACGGCTTTCATCCACACCGATCGCCTTTGCTTTCTCTAATACGAAATTGCGGAAGTCTTTTGGTGTCATACCGGTATAACCGCCGTTCTGGTCAACCTGATTGGCCGTTGCCTCGATTAGGACGCAGGAATCATCGCGTTTGACACATTCCAGTGCTGCCTCAATCACATAGTCATTTGCGCTGCAGCAGGAATAAATTCCAACCGGTTTTCCTTCTTTCTGTTTAACAACAATCTGTTTCAATGGATTTGCTTGTGGCATTTCAAAACCCTCCTTATATATTCAAATTATAGCACGAAATGAGGGAAAGTAAACGGAAGTGAAACGGAATGCTAGTTTGTATAAAAGTTTTGTACAAAAATACAAATAGTTCTTTATGAAAAGATAAAAAGACAAAAAATGATACAGAAAACAGAGTGGAAAATGCAACCCAAACGAAAATGGAAAATGGAATGAAAATTTCGTCATTCTTTATCTGAAAGGGGTGTTCTTTTGTGACGTCTGTGTGATATACTATAGTGAGCAAAACGAAGTAATCGTATACAAGAAAGGTCGGTGGGGCTGATGCTTGACGAACAGGAACAATTTCTTCTCCATCAGGTTCGCATTCTGTTGAAACAGCTGGAAGAGCGGCAGGTAGCACAGGAAAATGAAAAGAAGTCGGAAAATAGGGATGACAGGTACCGGACACTGTTAAAGCTGTCCTGTAAAAATATATGGGATTTTGATCCCTTGACACAGATGGTGCGTATTACCTGTCCAAACGGTCATGTCATCATCAATTCCTTTCGGATGCTTATGCAGGGCGTTAATGCGGATGACCATAAGCGAATTAAGGAAGCAGTCCACAGAATCATGCTGGGAACAAGCGAGAAGGAGTTTTTTTCCTATCAGCGGGAAAATAAGAGCGGCGAAATCCGGTTTTATGAGGTGGGTGCTCATGCATACTGGGTCAACGACAATCTGCATATCATCGGTGTCACGAGGTCTGTACGGACGATGGAGGAGCGGCTTGAGCGTGTTTTGCACGAGCAGGAGAAATTCGATCTTCTGTTGAGTATGTCCAATATGTTTATATGGGAATACGATGTAGGAAAAAAAGAATTTTCCGCGAATCAATCTCTGTGCGATAAGCTGGGGCTTCCCATGCGTTCATATACGGTGGAGCAGCTGAATGAGCTGCTGCAGATTCACCAGCTGCCGGTATTGCTGGAGCGCATTGAGCGAAAGGCGTTATCGGAGCATGCGGTCATTCATCTGAAGAATATTCAAACCAATCTCGATTTGATCTTTGAAACAAATTTCAAGGGACTGCCGGATAAAAACGGTGATATTAAGGTCGTGCTTGGCACCATGAACGATATAACGGAAAAGGAGCTTCTGAAAACAAGCGCCAGCAGGGACCCGCTCATCGGCTGCTTTAACCGGCGAAGCGGGGATATGACGCTGGTATCCACATTTCAGAAATTTCAGAACCAGGAGGATTTCTATACCATCATATTTTTCGATGTGGATGATTTTAAGAAGGTCAATGACCGGTTCGGACACGATATGGGAGACTATGTTCTGCGTCATGTCTGTGAACAAATCGAAAAGGAAATCCGAAGCAGTGACATGCTGTTTCGCTGGGGCGGTGATGAATTTCTGTTAATATGCAGCGGAATCAGTAAGGAGAATATCTATGCGTATAGCGAACGACTGCGCCGTTTGATTGAAAGCTCGGATTTTGTTTTTGACGGGAACCGCGTGCAGGTGACATTGTCCATTGGTGCAGCGTATTATTATAAGAGTGATCACGATTGTCAGGACGCATTAAAAAGAGCCGACCGCAGTGTCTATAAGGCAAAGCTGGCCGGACGTAATAAGGTCTGTATTTTAAAATAAGGAAAGTGTTAATCCAGCAACTGCCGCAGGTCATGCGGCAGCGGGCATTCCACGCGCAGCATGTCGTTGGAAAGGGGGTGTGGGATGAGTACCCGGCATGCATGCAAAGCAAGACGCGGGCATCTGCTGTCGCGCGTCCCATAGAGCGGGTCGCTGAGCAGGGGATGCTGTATTGCGGCCAGATGGACACGGATCTGATGGGTGCGCCCGGTGTACAGCCGACAGCGAATCCATGTGAAATTCGCAAAATTACGGATTACAAACACATCGGTTCTGGCAGCCTTTCCTTGATTGGATATGCGCATTTTACGCGCATCGTGTCGATCTCTGGCGATTCCCCGGGTGATGGTATACTGCTTTTGTGCCATGTGTCCCTGTGCAAATGCCTCATACTCGCGATAAATTTGCTTGCTTTTCAGCATTGCATCCAGCAGGGGCTGTAAAAAGGGAATCTTGCAGAAAATCAGAGCACCGCTGGTTTCATAATCCAGACGGTGCAGCGCTCGGACACATGTATTGTGTCCCTCCATGAGATAATGTGCCTTTACCAGATTGTAGACGGTATGGACATTCTCTATTCCGTCACTGTGTACCAAAAGATTCGCTGGCTTGTTTACAATACAGAAGAGTTCATCCTCAAAGAGGATTTCCAAATCCTCGTACCAGGGTGCTACCGTATCTTCCTCCATACACAGCGAGATGCGTACGGTATCCTGCTTCTGCAGCGCATGGTTGCGTAGGATGATGCGGTTGTTTATGGAAACACGATTGTTTTGATAGTATTCATAGCGCTTCTTTTTAGCAATATGGAAATATGCGAAAACAGCATCCGTATCTGCACAGGAAATGCTGCGTAATTGCAAGATATTATTTTTTAATTCGATTTTCATAAAATCACCTCATAAATTTTTGGTCAAATGAATAGAATTTCCTATATGGGTCATGCTATACTGGCATCGAGCCAGGAGGAACTGGTTGTAAAGGATGATCCATAGCAGCAATTGCTACTATGAAGATAACATAAAATAAGGAGGAAATAAACATGAAATTATTAAAATGCTCAGTATGCGGCAACATCGTTGAAATGATCGAGGACAAAGGCGTTCCGGTAATGTGCTGCGGAAAGCCAATGGATGAAGTAAAGGCAAACACAACAGACGGTGCGCTGGAAAAGCACGTTCCGGTTGCTGAAATCGCAGATGGAAATCTGCATGTTAAGGTTGGCTCCATGGAGCACCCAATGCTGGCAGAGCACTATATCACGATGATTCTGGTTGAGGCCGGAGATAAGGTTATGCGTAAAAACCTGAAGCCTGGAGAAAAACCGGAGGGTGTCTTCCCGCTTGGTGATTACAAGGGGAAGGTGCATGTATATGAGTATTGCAACCTGCACGGTTTATGGAAGACTGACATCGAAGCATAATCATATGGAAGATAAGGAGCACAGGAGTGCTTCTTTTTTTCACTTTGACAAAATAAGAGGGGGGAAGCTGACCATTCTGATTTAAGAATTTTCACATGCAGAATCAAACGGCTCAAAATCAGGGAAGCGGGATGTTTCGTATGCACCTGTAAGGGATACCGTATTTGCGATATGTCCGCAAAGGGGCATGATGCTGTGCATTACAAATTCATATGAAATGCGAAGAAATCATAAAAACTGTGGTATACTGTTGAAAACAGGAGGTTGATTACATGTTTGTAGAGGAGCGGCAGAGTGCTATTATGGAGGAGCTGCATGCCAATGGGAAGGTAAAGGTCAAGGAGCTCAGTGAGCGGTTTTCCGTCAGTGAGGATTTGATTCGTAAGGACCTCAGTGCATTGGAGGCAAAGGGATTGCTGAAAAAGGCATATGGGGGTGCAGTACTGATCCGCGAGAATATACATCGAAAGATTGCTGCACAGCGCAAGGATGTGAATCAGGAGGAAAAGCGCGGCATCGCCAAAGCCGCTGTGGACCAGATTCAGGATGGTGATGTGGTGTTTCTGGATATCTCAACCGTCAACATACGGGTAGCCAGAGAGCTGGTGGAACGAGAAAAGCAGGCAACGATCGTCACCAATATGCTGGAGGTTGTTTCCATCCTGGCAGACAGCAGCCTTCCTGTGATATTCATCGGCGGTGAGTTTGATTATGGTCGGGACGGGTTTGTCGGGAGTCTGGCAATGGAACAGATAATGAAATTTCGATTTGACATATCCTTTCTCGGTGTTGTCGGTATTGACGTACACGATAACAGTGTATATACCTATATGGCCAATGACGGTGCGACAAAGCGGGCCATTCTGTCCAGCAGTAAGCAGGCATTTATGGTATGTGAGTCGGATAAGTTTATGCAGATCGGCAATTACCGCTATGCCGGTGTGGATGAATTCACCGGGATCATTACGGATAAGAAGCTGGACAGGGAAAATGCGAAGCTGATGAAAAACATGCAGCTTTGTATACAGCTTACAGAATAGTCAGGATATGAAATCCCGGCTTTTTTTATTTCTTTCTATTGTTTGATAAAAAGTAATAAGAAATAATAAGAACAGAGTTGACAATGGGGAAAAGCATATTATAATGAAGATGTAAACGGAGGTATCTGCCATGGAACTGAAAAAAACTGCTCGAATCGATCTTCTAAAGGAACGTATGCTGTCTCAGCCACGTTATGTGAGTATGGAACAGGCGATGATCATTACCAGAGCCTACCAGAAGCATGAACAGGAGCCGGTCATTTTAAAGCGTGCACATGCGCTTCATGATGCGCTATGTGAGCTTGAAATCGGTATTGAGCCGCAGGAGCTGATCGTAGGTAATCGGACAAAGGGTGTGCGCTATGGTGTTGTTTTTCCCGAAAGTGGAATTTCCTGGGTAGACCAGGAGCTGGAAACACTGCCAACCCGTCCGCAGGATAAATTTCTTGTGCATCCCGAGGATGGGCAGATATTCCGTGAGGTTATCAAGCCGTACTGGAAGGGCAGGTCGTTGGAGGATGTACTTCGGCAGCGCTATGGAGAAGAAATCGGTTCTCTGTCAACAGTCGTAAAAATTAACCAGAAGGATCACGCACAGGGACATATCTGTCCCAATGTCCGTGAGTGGCTGGAAAAGGGGCCTGCCGGGCTTCAGGCGGAAGCACAGCGCCATCTGCAGGATTGCAAAGAGGAGCAGCGCGCGTTTTACGAAAGCATTCGTCTTGTTATGGATGGTGTATGCCGCTTTCTGATGCGCTATCATGATGAGCTGATAAAGGAAGCGAGCCACCATCCGGAATGGAAGCAGGATATGGAAGAGACGGCGGCGGTATGCAAGGCACTGTCCAAACGGCCGGCTGAAACCTTTCATGAGGCGGTACAGTCCATGTGGATACTGTTTGTCGTCCTGCATATGGAAAGCAATGCCTCCAGCTTCTCTCCGGGGCGTCTGGATGAAATACTGTATCCGTATTATAAGAAAGATCGAATGCTGGGACGTCTGGATGAGCAACGAGCATTGGATATCATAGAGTGCTTGTGGCTGAAGTTCAATCAGATTGTCTATTTGCGTAATAAAAACAGTGCGAAATACTTTGCCGGTTTTCCGATCGGCTTCAATATTGCGGTCGGCGGACAGGATGGTAATGGGAAGGATGTATGCAATGAGCTGAGCTTTCTGTTTTTGCTGGCACAGGAGCACATCGGACTGCCGCAGCCCAATCTGTCTGTGCGCCTGCACAAGGGAACCGGGGATGCCCTTTTGAAGAAGGCTGTTCGCGTGGTGGCAAAGGGAAGCGGTATGCCGCAGTTTTTCAATGATGAAGCGATTATAGCTGAGCTGGAAAAGCTGGGTATTTCCCATCAGGATGCGATGGATTATGCCATCGTCGGCTGCGTTGAGCTGACGACGCAGGGGAATAATCTGGGCTGGAGCGATGCTGCAATGTTCAATCTGAACAAGGTGCTGGAGCTGACGCTGCATCATGGTCGCTGTCTGCTTACCAAACAGCAGCTGGGGCCGGATCTGGGTGGTCTGGATACGTATGAAAGCTATGAGGAGCTGGAACGTGCATTTGATGCCATGATCGATCATTTCCTGCAGCGGATGATTCCGGCCTGCGAAGAAGTGGAAAAGGCACATATCGACATCCTGCCGTCTCCGTTTTTATCCAGTGTCATCGATGACTGCATGGAGCAGGGGCTGGATGTAACCCGGGGAGGGGCTCATTATAATCTGAGCGGTATACAAATGATTCAGGTTGCCAATCTAGCCGATTCTCTGGCTGCAATCAAGGCTTTGGTCTATGAAAAGAAAAGCGTAACAAGGCAAGCTCTGCAGCATGCGCTGGAGCATAATTTTGCACAGGATGAGATGCTGCGACAGCGCCTTTTGAACAAGGTGGACAAGTATGGCAATGATGTGGAATGGGTGGACTCGCTGGGGGCGAAATGGGCATCGGCATTCCGTGATAAGCTGCGCTGTTTTACCAATTATCGCAAGGGGCCGTATCATACCGGCATGTATACCGTCAGCGCTCATGTGCCGATGGGGGAGCATGTCGGTGCGAGTGCAGATGGCAGACTGGCTGGTACACCGCTTGCGGATGGTGGTATGTCCGCAGTTTATGGAAGAGATTTGCATGGGCCTACAGCCGTCCTGAAATCAGTATCCCGTCTGTCCTGTGACTGTACAACCAATGGCGGTCTGCTGAATATGAAATTTCTGCCGGAGTTTTTTCAGAGTGAACAGGGCATAGATAAATTCGCAGGCTTTCTGCGTACCTTCGTTGATTTGAAAATACCGCACATTCAGTTTAATGTCGTGCGCAAGGAGGATTTGCTGGCTGCTCAGAAGCATCCTGAGCAGTATGCTTCTTTAACCGTACGCGTTGCCGGATATACGGCATATTTTGTGGAGCTGGCGCAGGAGCTGCAAAATGAGATTATCGCCAGAACGAGCTATGAAGGCATCTAGTGGCTATGTGTTTGACATCAAGCGCTTTGCGACACATGATGGAGAGGGAATCCGGACAACACTCTTTCTTAAAGGCTGTCCCCTGCGCTGCGCATGGTGTCAGAATCCGGAGGGACTGCATCCGGTTCCACAGCTTCTCTATATGGAGTCGAAATGTATGCATTGTGGAAGCTGTGCAGCAGCAGCCATTCATGGCGGCGTTTCTATGCAGGAGGGACGTGTAAAGCTTGTGCGTGAGGCTGCTGAGGACTGGGAAGGTCTGCTTGATCTCTGTCCGACAGGAGCGCTTCGCTATGATGCTTCACGCTATCGTGTTGCGGATATCATGCGGGAAATAAAAAAAGACAGCGCGTTTTTCCGCTATGGCGGAGGGGTTACCCTATCCGGAGGAGAGCCGCTGCTACAGCCTGCTTTTGCACTGGAAATTCTGAAGGCATGTAAGGCGGAGGGAATTCATACGACGATGGAGTCATCCCTGTTCGCCCCGCAGGAAACGCTGCGGCAGCTGCTTCCTTATCTGGATCATGTGTATGCCGATTTGAAAGTATTTGACAGTGCCGTGCATAAAGCCTATACTGGAGTGGAGAATGCACAGATTCTGGAAAATATCCGCTATCTGCTGCACAGCAGGGAAATTCGCGATCGTGTGACGATCCGCACACCGCTAATACCCGAAATGACGGCGTGCAGAGAAAATATTGCGGCTATTGCGCAGTTTCTGCATGGATGCTATGAAGCTGTGCGTTATGAGCTACTTAATTATAATCCGCTGGCAAAGGCGAAGTATGAATATCTGGATATGGAGTATTGCTTTGATGAGAATCCGAAATTATATACAAAGGAAGCAATGGAGTCATTCTATCGGATTGCAAGGGATCAGGGTATCCGCAATCTGATTATAGAATAAAGAAATCAGGGAGGACATAGAGATGAAGATTTTAATTGACAACGCAGACATTCAGGAAATCAAAAAGGCTTACGAGTATTTTCCGATTACAGGAGTTACCTGTAATCCTACGATTTTGAAAAAAACAGGAAGAAATCCATATGATGTATTGAAGGAGATTCGGGAATTTATCGGTGCCGAGGGCGATTTGCATGTACAGGTTGTAAGTGCAAGCGCTGAGGACATGGTCGTGGAAGCACACAAAATTCAGAAGGTTCTGGGAAAGAACACCTACATCAAAATTCCGGTTGTCAAAGAAGGGCTGAAGGCGATGAAGCTGCTGCACGCAGAGGGCGCAAACATCACCGGAACGGCAATCTATAACCAGATGCAGGGCTATCTTGCCGGTATGGCAGGGGCTGCATATGTGGCACCGTATGTAAACCGTATTGATAATCTGGGCTACAATGGAGTACAGGTTGCCAAGGATATCCATGATATGCTGAAGCATGCTGGCTTGAAGACTGAGGTGATTGCAGCAAGCTTCAAAAATTCACAGCAGGTACTGGAGCTTGCCAAGTATGGTCTGGGAGCAAGTACGATTGCTCCGGATGTGATCGAAGGTCTGATTAAGGTGGATGCTGCCGTTCTGGCAGTGGATGCGTTCACCAGAGATTTCGAGGAGCTGTGCGGACAGGGAAGCACCATGCTGAACATCTAAAAGGCTCTCATCAAAAGGGTGCTGCGGCACCTGATTAGCAAGAAAATAGAAAAACACGCACAATCTCAAAGAGAGAACAAGCGTGTTTTTTTGTTTACCCTGAAAGTAGGAAGTTAGATATGAAGTGGGTGCAGCTTGATTGCTGAAATTCCACTCATGGCGTTCTATGCATGACAGCCATTTGTGCTGCTGCAAACTCCAAAAAATTTCACTAGCTATAAAGGATATCTCCTACACGGTTTTTGAAATGGAGAAGGAAGTAAAATCGAGTGAGGTTATCAGCTATAAGAAACCAATAGCAGCAATAGAGCTAGGCTATTTTCATGTCTGCAACGTCATTGACAGATAACAGGAATATAGGTTTCACTACGTAATTTAGGAAAGAACGCTCTGTAAAATTAAAAGAAATCTACAGTAACTGGAAGCTTGTGTAGTAAATTACATTTGACAACAGGGTTGTATTTCTGTTATTTTAAGTCAGTTTTGCAAACCTGTTGTTAAAATCTATCTGTAACTGTTTCTCAAAAAATCTATACAACCTTTCGGAACACCCAACTCGCTTTCAAGTATAGAAACGAGAATGGTTAGCTTTCGCTCTATTTGCTCTGGTGTCCATGTAAATATACCAGGATCTAATAGAAAGCAAAAAACAGAAAGAATAGTTTCGCTTAATTCGAGTGGATACCTACAACGGAATACGCCTTCTTCATTCCCTTGCTCGATAATCTGTGCAATGATTGGTGAAAGACTGGTTAGTATTTTAGCCAAAGATTTTTGATGTATACCTGCATTCTGAGGCTTATGAAGATATGCGTCTAAATCCGAAGATACGATAGAGCTTCGGTAATGGATATATACGTGCTTCAATTTTTCAATAGCGTTTTTTTCAGTAGCCGAGGCAATTTTTTGGCAATCATCAATGATAGTCTGATAAGTTCGTTCTACTAAGGCGTCAAAAACTTCTTCTTTTGACTTGAAATAATAATACATTCCTCCCTTTGCTATTCCAGCTTTTTTTGCTATATCACTTACGGAACAGCTTTCTCCCTTCTGTTCCGACAGTAGTTCCAGCAAAGTATCCAATATTAGGTCTTTCTTTTTCATAACATCACCGCCTTTAAAAAAAATTATATCACAATTCAATGAACTTGAACAGCGGTCAACTTTGTGCTATGATGATGTTGAACAGCGGTCAAAAAATTAAGGAGTGAGAAAAATGATACAAGTAATTATCTTTTTAGGGTTGTTGATCTGCATGATTTTCCTTATCGTGGCAGAGATTGTATGGGGGATGCATTGGTTATTAAAGAAGCGAAATAAAACTATATCTTCAAAAAGTCAAGTGCGTTTAAAAAGAAACACCATGTTACTGATTGTAACGATTATATTGATGGGTGGTCTTATGATATATAGTCAGCTAACAGTAAGTACTCCCAAAATCAAAGACGAAAATGGAAACGTGATGGAAAACAGCATCGCGACATTAGAAAGCGTTGACTTAAACGCCAGAAGTGAGTGGATAAGTATTCGCGGACAAAACAAAAATAATCCCGTTCTTCTTTTTTTGGCAGGTGGTCCGGGCGGTTCACAAATGGCGGCAGTTCGGCATGAGCTTTCAGAATTGGAGAAGCATTTTGTAGTCGTGGTATGGGATCAGCCCGGTTCTGGTAAATCATATTCTGCTGGAAACGAAAACTTAACTGTGAATACCTATATTGAAGATGGTTTGGCTTTAACAGAATATCTTCGCAATCGATTCAATCATGAGAAGATATATCTTGTAGGTGAATCTTGGGGAAGTGCACTTGCAGTATTTCTTGCATCAAAATCACCGGACTATTACCATGCTGTAATCGGAACGGGACAAATGGTTGATTTTTTAGAAACAGAAAACTTAGACTATGACAAAGCTATTGAAATTGCGACAGAAAAAGGTGATAACGATAAAATCAATAAACTTAAAGAGAATGGTCGTCCTCCATATTACGGTTCTGATGTTACATGGAAAAGTGCTGAATATTTAAATTATTTATCTTCATATATGAATAGCAATCCTAAAATTCAAAATAGTGGCTATCAAACATTTCGAGATATTTTTTCATCGGAATATAGTATACTTGATAAAATCAATTACTTGCGAGGGATTGTAAATACATTTAATTATGTATACCCGCAATTATATGATATAGATTTGCGCACAGATTATTCAAAAATCAATGTACCGATTTATTTTTTTCTTGGCAGGCATGATATCAATGCACCGATTTCCTTAGTAGAAAACTATTTGAATGTTTTGGAAGCTCCTCATAAAGAAATCATATGGTTTGAAAATTCAGGTCATAGTCCTTGGATAAATGAAAGCGATAGATTTGTCAGGGAATTGATATCTATTTCCAAACAAAGATATTCCTAACTGCTTTCAGGAAGTTAGAGGTAGGTGTTAATTTTATGAGGAGATACCAGCGATTGAATTACGAAACGTGAGGATATCATCTTTCGACAAACTGTTGCATGGTTATTTTATAGGCTCTCTTTCTCCTGCCTATAGGAAGCAAGAGGAAATGGGGGGCTAGATTGCCCCATCACCCAAACCTTGTTGATAATAACGGAAGATTACGAGTGTTTGAGCAATCATCAGCATTTCTTTAAATGTATTAGAAAAATAATGTTGAAGATGAATTGCTAGGAAAAGAAAAAAAGAGTGTTTGATAACAAGTATAGTAGACAGGATGCAATCGTTATTTGTTGGATTCATGACGCTTATCGGCGTTTGATTTGAAGAGTAGGTGTAATTGATCATATCAAAACAGCAAAGGATGATAAAGGGCTGAGAAGATGGATCCGTATGAAAAAAACACGTGCAAGTACAAGGAAGCTATATACATTCCCCTGTTTCAGTTTAAGTCTGTCTGACGATATGGTTGTAAAGCCATATATAGAAAGCTGTGACATTCGGATGTTAGTCCAAGTGTCACAGCCCCTTTCATATTCATTTATAATAATGTACCAGTGCCTGCGTGCCGTTGTTTTCTTCTCCCTTGCCAGCAAGGGATTCATACATCTTGCAGACCGTCTCCAGCATATCCAGATGAACGCCCTGCTGTTCCATCTCCTGCTGAACGATGTGCATATCCTTAATAAAATGCTTGATGTAAAAGCCGGGAGCAAAATCATCCGCAAGAACTCTTGGTGCGGTATTGTCGATCTGCCAGCTGCCGGCAGCTCCTTTGGCAATAGCGGTAAGCATTTTCTGTTCGTCCAGCCCGACCGCTCTTGCATATACCAGTGCTTCACTCATGGCTGCCACAGCTCCTGCCACGGCGATTTGATTACACGCCTTGGTATGCTGTCCGCTTCCTGCTTCGCCCATATACTGAATTCCTGTTCCCAGCAGCAAGAAAAGCGGGCGCATTTGTTCAAATACTTTCTCATCCCCGCCGATCATTATTGACAGGGCTGCGGCTTTTGCACCGCTGTCACCGCCGGATACCGGTGCATCCAGCATAGCAAATCCCTTTGCCTTTGCTGCTGTGTACAGCTTTTTTGCCAGTGCAGGCGAGGAGGTTGTGAAATCAATCAGCACAGCGTGCTCTTTGGCATGCGTAAAGATACCGTCATCCCCCTCATAAATCTCTTTTACATCCGTAGGATATCCAACCATGGTACATACGACATCCGCATCCCTTACACAAGCCTGTAGAGTACGCTCCACCTGAATTCCCTGTTCCAGTAAGGGGACAGCCTTTTCATAGGTGCGGTTATAGGCACGTATCGTGTGTCCGCCCTTTTTCAGATGCAGCAGCATACTGGTTCCCATCACGCCGCAGCCAATCCATGCAATCCTCATACGATCACCTTCCTTTTGCTTTTATTATACAGGAAGATTATAGAAACTGCACGCAAAGGATCAGCAAAGCAACAGAAATCAGCCCCTGCAGAATCCGGAAAAGCAGAAAGACGGGATAACGAAGAGGTACCTGCTCCACCATACTCATGATCTGCATATGTACACAGAAGCCTGCAAAGCCAAGCAGGAAGCT
>OGFC01000499.1_pt1 | contig 35772 bp, 27 predicted proteins | sample 1570841 | NCBI WGS metagenome assembly OGFC01 (sample SAMEA2582137, study PRJEB24529) | metagenome | biome: Human gut stool | place: China | collected 2011 | reverse complement strand
TAGATAGCCGCCGTTTTAGAGTCAGAGACTCAAAACAAGGAAAAGGGATCAATCGAAAGATTGGTTCCTTTTTGCATTTAGATAAATCGTTTATCTTTGTCCAAAAATCAATGCTTTATGATCAAGTCTTATATCTTATTTGTTTTCTTTTTTATCTCCGCTATTCTTTGTGCACAGGAGAGTATTAATTATGCTGTAGTAAAAGATATCCCTTACCGGACTACAGGTGACCCGTATGGTCTGGAACGTTGCAAGCTGGATGTCTATTATCCTGAAAACGGGAAGGACTTCGGGACGGTTGTTTGGTTCCACGGTGGTGGTTTATCCGGTGGAAGTAAGTTTATTCCGGAAGAGTTAAAGAATAGTGGTTTGGCTGTCGTTGCAGTCAATTACCGTTTATTGCCTAAATGTACGATTAAAGATTGTATTGATGACGCGGCTGCGGCAGTGGCCTGGACATTTAAAACAATAGAAGAATATGGCGGTAGCCGGCAGCGGATATTTGTATCTGGACATTCTGCGGGCGGTTATCTGACAAATATGATCGGGTTGGATAAGAAATGGCTGCAGGTTTACGGTATAGATGCAGATTCAATTGCAGCCCTTATACCTTTCAGTGGACATGCTATCAGCCATTTTGCCTATCGGGAATCGCTGGGAATGAAGGAAACGCAGCCTAGTATAGATGAATTTGCTCCGCTTTATTATGTCCGTCCTGATGCTCCTCCTTTAATAATCGTATCAGGTGACCGCGAAATGGAAATGTTGGGACGTTATGAAGAGAATGCTTATTTCTGGAGAATGATGAAGGTGGCCGGGCATAAAGAGACTTATATCTATGAATTGGATGGATACGATCATGGCTCAATGGCGGCACCGGCTTTTCACATACTAAAGAACCATATCAGAAGAATTTTAGGGGAATAGAAACAGATGGGGGACTTTTATCCCCCATCCGTAATTTTATTCATATCGAACTGCCGTACCGGCAGCTGTAACCATCAGCATGCTTCCGCTTCCTCCTACAGTTTCATAATCCAGATCGACTGCAATAACGGCATTGGCTCCCATTCGTGCAGCCTGCTGGCTCATTTCCTGTAAAGCCGTTTCTTTTGCTTCACGCAATACACTTTCATATGAACCGGCCCGTCCACCTACTATATCGCGTATTCCGGCAAAGAAATCTTTGAATACGTTTGCTCCTATAATTGTTTCACCGGAAACGATCCCGTAATATTGGGCGATCTTTTTCCCTTCAATATTGTTTGTTGTAGTCAGTAACATGATTTTATTTTTTATGGATGCGTATTGGTCATTTCAAATACCAGCTTGCCGCCTTTTACCATGTCGGCATGGGAGAAGAACGGGGTTTCGAGTGCCTTTCCATTCAATGTGACTTCTTTGATATATTTGTTCTCCGGACTGTTGTTCTTCACCAGGATTTCAAATATACCGCCTTTTACGTGAACCAGGGCACGATCTACCATCGGACGTCCCAATGTATAAACCGGAATACCCGGAGCAACCTGATAGAATCCCAGGGCACTCATGACGTACCAGGCAGACATCTGTCCGCAGTCTTCGTTTCCGATGATACCGTCCGGCTTGTTCGTATAGAATTCGCGCATGATATAATCCAGGCGTTCTTGTCCTTTCCAGGGGGAATCAGTCCAGTTATACAGGTAAGCCATGTGGTGGCTCGGCTCATTTCCGTGGGCATACTGGCCGATCAGACCGGTGATGTCGCCGGAAGCATGTTCGCCGTCAACCTGCGAAGAGGTAGTGAATAAGGTATCCAGACGTGTTTCCAGCTCTTTCTTGCCACCGATTGTAGCGATGAAGTTATCCATATCATGCGGAGCAAAGAAACTCCATTGGAAGGCATTTCCTTCTGTATAATCGCTTCTCATGTGGGCTGAATAGCGTGGATTGAACGGAGTACGGAATGAACCGTCACCCATAACGGGACGCATCATTTTCGTTTCCGGGTCTAAATAACGTTTGTAATATTCTCCTTTGGCTGCGTAGGCCTTAGCCAGCGAATCTAATCCTGCTTTAGCGGCGATTTGTGAGATACACCAGTCTTCGTAAGCCATTTCCAGTCCCCATGATACGGATTCCGGAACAGAGTCGGCAGGAACGAAGCCATATTTTTCTTTAAAGTACGGATGAAGGGTGATCAGATCCAGTTCGCGTGTTCCTTTGAATTTTTCAGCCAGGTCTTCGCGATATACGGAAGAACGGGCACCTGCTTCGGCCCATGTTTTCAGATCACCGTCTGCCAGGTCTTTGGACACAAGGTCTGCCAGGACAGATACAGCCGGGTAACCGACCATACAGCCGGTGTAGCTTGAAGCCAGCGGCCACTTCGGAAGGATACCTCCTTCTTTATATCCCTGTACCAGAACTTTTCCCCAATCGGCTGCCAGATCCGGATTGATGATCGTCATCAGCGGATGAAGGGCGCGGAAAGTATCCCATAAGGAGAATACGGAATAGTTTACATAACCGGGTTCCGCTTTATGTACTTTCTTGTCCATACCCAGATAGCGGCCGTCTACATCCTGATAGGCGAACGGTGCGATCATGGTGTGATAGAGTGCTGTATAGAAATTAACCATCACTGTTGGATCAGCGCTCTGAATTTCAATTGCGTTCAGCGCATCATTCCATATTTCGGCGGATTTGATACGGGTTGCTTCAAAATCCCATCCCGGGAGCTCTGCCATCAGGTTCTTTTCCGCTCCGTCGGTATCCACCATAGAAAGGGCCACCTTTACATACAAAGGTTCTGCTTTTTCCGGGAACTTATAATGGAATTTCAAGTCTTCAGCCGTATTGATGCGCAGGAATAAAGAGTCCTGACGCAGTTTGCCTCCGACATACTGGTAGATCGTTTCGATCGGCTCAGAGAAGGTAATACGATAGGATACGGCATGAAAATGAGCCCATCCCTGCGTACGTACCGTACCTTCCACTGTCGAGTCGTTTACGAACAGGTAGCTGTTATCAACCAGTTTATGTCCCCAGTTCGGCTGCAGGATATGCCCCAGGTCGAGCATGACGCGGCGGTCTTTGGGATTATCGTAAGTGTATTTATGAAAACCGACTTTATCGGTACTTGTCAGTTCTACGTTTACGCCGAAGTTATCCAGACGTACGGCATAATAACCCGGAGTCGCTTTCTCCGTGTCTTTGTTGAAAAGGCCGACCGGTTTGATCGAGTCGCCACCGGAGAAAGGAAGTAAAGCTACATCCCCCAGGTCACCGATACCGGTACCGGAAAGGTGTGTATGACTGAAGCCGTAGATTTCGCGATCATCGTAATGATAACCGCTACTGGCATCCCAGCCCATGATATGCGTGTCGGGGCTGACTTGCACCATGGCGAACGGACGGGTAGCGCCGGGGAAAGTATGTCCGTGGAATCCGGTTCCGATGAACGGATCGACATACTTGATTTCATCGCTTAATAAACCACTGTTGGGAGCCGGTTTACATCCGACCAGCAGGCAAAGAACAGCTGCCTGGAAGAATAAGATTGTCTTTTTCACTGTTTATTTATTGATTTAGTTTAAATATGCGGATTTACTGTTTTGTTAGAACTGCTACAAATATAATGAAAAAGAACTATATAGCGGTCTTTTTCTACAATCTGATAAAAAAAGTAACCAAAAACTGCAACCTTTTATGGGGGGTACTCGTCTAATATAACAGAGATGAGAACAGACGAATTCATAACAAGGATATTGCCTTTAAAAGATAACCTCTTGCGGGTTGCTTTCAGGATCACCGGAAATGCAGAACGTTCCGAGCAAATCGTTCAAGACGTGATGCTGAAGGTGTGGGGAGAACGGGCTGCCTGGATTGTGATAGAAGATATCCCTTCCTACTGCCTGATGGTTACCCGCAACCTGGCTCTGGAGGCTATCAATTTGCAGAAGATGCGGACAGAGAGTTTCGCTGTCAGATAAAACTACATATACTCACAGGTATGGACTACGACCGTATTAAAATATTGTTGGAGAAATATTGGGAATGTGCCACCACCATCGACGAGGAACGGGAGTTAAGACACTTTTTCTCGTCAGACACTTTACCGCCGGAGTTGCGTCCTTACAAAGCGTGGTTCCTGACTCCAGAGGCGGAAATACTTCCACCGCTGGGAAAGGAATTCGATTTGAAAGTACTGCAACGGATTGCAAAGGAAAAGAGACAGCGACATCTTCGTCTTTTTTACTCTTTTTCAGCCCTGGTGACGTTTATCATTGTTCTCCTGTTTGTCCTGCTGCTGACTTCTTCTTTTATGATTGAAAATTGCTGTGTTTAATATATTAGGGTTTCGTATATCGTCGGAAGTAGTAAAAATGTAGATCATATATGACACCGGTAGAGCCTTGCAGACTTGTACTGCAAGGCTCTTTCTGTTACCTTTGCCGAAAAATTATAATTATGTTCACGGTAATCGGAATTATGTTTGGCGGTATAGCCATAGGATACCTGTTGCGTAAAGTGGAGCTTTTGCAAAAGATAGGTAAGCCTATTTCCTATACGATTCTACTTCTGTTATTCCTGCTGGGTATTTCGGTAGGAGCTAATGAGGCTATTGTAAGTAACCTGACAACACTGGGAGGACAGGCTTTTCTGCTTGCCCTGGCCGGAACGCTCGGAAGCGTATTGGCAGCCTGGGGGGTATATCACTTTTTCTTTAAGGAAAGGAGGAGAGAATGAAAGGAAGTCTGATCGTTGTCGCTTTCTTTGCGCTCGGATGTATCCTGGGGTGGAGCGGTTATCTGCCGCAGGTAATCGTGGAGAATGATATCACGATGTATGTACTTTATCTGCTGATGTTTCAGGTCGGGTTAAGCATCGGGAGTGATAAGAAACTGAAAGATATATTGTGCAGTATCCGTCCGAAGTTGTTGCTGGTACCTTTGGCTACTATTAGCGGGACGCTTACGGCATCGGCTCTGGTCAGTTTGCTGATCAGTAAATGGAGTGTTTTCGATTGCTTGGCAGTTGGGAGCGGGTTTGCTTATTATTCGTTGTCATCTATCCTGATAACGGAATTGAAAGAGGCTTCATTGGGTGTTCAGATGGCAACAGAATTAGGAACAATCGCATTGATGGCTAATATTATCCGTGAAATATTCGCGTTGTTGGGTGCCCCGTTGTTTGTCAGGTATTTCGGTCGTCTGGCTCCGATCTGTGCCGGTGGTGCGACCACGATGGATACAACATTACCCATTATTACACGTTATTCAGGAAAGGATTTGGTATTCGTTTCTATCTTTCACGGAATACTGGTTGATTTTACGGTACCGTTCTTTGTTTCGTTTTTCTGTTCGATGTAAAATAGCATTGTTGATTAATAAGTAGAGTTGGAACTTTTATGAAGCACGTACTGATCGCAATATTGCTGATAGTTTCATTGGGAGCTGCCGCCCAACCGGGACGAAGATTGGAGAAGTTGGGAACGAACGATACCATTCCGGCCGGGCAAGCAGCCTTCTACGGTCAATTTATTCAGCGTTTGAAGAAGTTCAAGAGTGGTGGTTATCCCCAGGATATCCGGCTGATCAATATTGAAACGAATGAGGTATTTGTTTTCAGGGTAAAGTCGACCTTTAAGACTTCGAAAGAAAATCAATTTTGTTATCTGATCGAACCGGGTACGTATGTCATCCTGAATTACTGGTGGACTGAAAGTAAATGGTATGGCGGCAAGTCTTATATGGAACCGATCTATAAAGGGGAAGACTCCATATTTGAAACGGAACGAAAGATAAAGAATAAGGAACAGCGTCCCGATGAATTAGTCTTTTTCAAATTTACTGTTGCTGAAAATACCTTGAACTATCTCGGAACCTGGCATTTCGAGGACTCCCCCGTATTCTTTACCAACGACAAGGAAGAAACCGATAAAGAAATGCAGGATAAATACAAAAAACTTGATTTTCCCGCTTCCCACATTGCTATACCAGATTAAAAAAATAAGGAGAAGCTGTTTATCGCCTCTCCTTAATTCTATAATGTAATTCTTATTTATTTACCGTTTGCAACATCACTTTAACCGCTTCTTCCAACTGATGGTCTTCACCTTTCAACTGAGATTCCGGTGTGTTGTAGATTTCGATATCCGGTTCCAGTTCCTGGTTCTCCAGATAGTTGCCTTTCATATCCTTTACACCGACCTGAGGGATACCGAACACCAATGACGGGTCAATCTGTGTTTCCCACCATACGGCAGTCATTGTTCCGGGAACCGGGGCACCGATCAATTTTCCGATACCTAGTGTTTTATAAACCCAGGGGAAACCATGTGCATTGGAATAGTTATCTTCGCAAACCAACACACAGGAAGGTTTCAACCATTTATTGTATGGATCGCTACCGATATACTGACCGCGCGGTTCGAAACGTTGGTATTCCTTACCACTTAAAAGTGTTGCCAGATCGTCATGCAACCAGCCACCACCGTTGTGACGGGTATCTACAATTACCGCTTCTTTATTGCGGCAACGCCCCAGCAATTCGGAATAGACTTCGCGGAAGCTTTCGCTGTTCATTCCTCTGACATGTACATAGCCGATCTTACCTCCCGACAGATCATCTACCTTCTTACGGCAGTTCTCTACCCAGCGTTTGTACAGTAGATTGGATTGTTCGCCATAAGAGATCGGTTTGACCTGTTCTTCAAAACGTTTGCCTGTAGTAGGGTTGTAAACGGACAGCAGAACTTTTTTGCCGGCCTTACCTCCCAGTAACGGATAATAATCCACCCCTTTTTTGATTGGTGTATCATTAATCTTTTCGATGATACATCCTTCTTTTATCTGTGTATCCGCCTTTGTCAACGGGCCTTTGGCGATGATCTCTTCAATCTTTAATCCATCGCCATCATACTTATTATCATAGAAGGCACCCAGGCAGGCAGTAGCCGGAGTAGAGGAAGACGGACGGTAGCGGGCTCCGGTATGTGAACCATTCAGTTCGCCTAACATCTCAGACAACATTTCCTGGAAATCGTAATTGTTGTTGATATGCGGCAGGAAACGGTTGTAAGCTGTCTTATATCCTTTCCAATCGATACCGTGGATAGTCGGATCGTAGAATTTATCTTCAACCTGGCGCCAGGTATGGTTGAAGATGTATTCACGTTCTTTAGCCGGGCGATAAGAGAACTCGGCTTTAAAGTCGATATCTTTCGTTTTGCTGTCTTTAATCTCGACCTTTTTCAGTTTACCGCCGGAAACGAGGAATAAATTTTCACCTTTCTTATCGGCAAACATACTTCCTCCGCCAACACCTTTTATTAATAGCTTCGTGCTGTTTTCCTTGAAGTTGCGTTCCCATAAGTCGTAGCCTTTTTCGAAAGCAGCACAATAGTATAACTTATCTCCTTTCGGTGTCAGTACGGCATCACCCAGGTTGGAAGAATTGATGGTCAGACGGATGATACGGTCTTTACGGTTTTCGAGATCGAACTTCAGCGGATCGACCGGTTTGTCTTTCTCTTTTTCATCATCTTTAGTATCTTCTTTCTTTTTGTCTGCTTTTTTGTCTTTCGATTTATCCTTATCGTCTTTTTTCTCGTCCTTTTCTTCATCTTCTGTCAAGGCAAGTTCTTCTTTGCTCAGACGGAATTTATCATAGGCTTCACCGTCGAAAAACATAATGTAGGTATCAGCCTGTGAACCCCAGCTACCATGACTGCGATAGCCTGCACGGTCGGACGACCAGATCATTGCTTTTCCGTCCAGCACCCATTTCGGGTTACCATCCGAGTAACCACTTTCCGTCAGGTTTGTTACTTCACCACTTCCATCGGCTTTTACAAGGGCGATGTCTTTGTTATTCCATCCGCCGATCGCAATATATTCGACCAGGAACCATTTGCTGTCGGGCGACCATTTATAATCCTGGTCTCCATCGCTATAGGAGTAGTTGAATTTACCGTCCAATACTGTACGGACTTGTTTGCTTTTCAGGTTGATTACACGTAAAGTGGTACGGTCTTCCAGGAAAGCAACTTCTTTTCCGTCGGGTGAGTAGGAAGGTTGGAAAGATGTTTTATCAGTCACAACCAATGGCTCTTCTTTGATCTCCTGTGCATAGGTAAAGTACTTATCGTCTTTACGTACCAGGCTGCTTTGGTAGATACCCCATGTTTCGCCTCGTTCGGCAGAATAAACCAATGAACGTCCGTCGGGACTGAAGTCGATATTGCGTTCCTGCTGCGGAGTATCTGTTATCTGACGGGTTGTTTCATATTCGACAGATGTAACATATACATCCCCTCTGACAATGAAAGCAACTTCTTTCCCGCCCGGTGCTACGGCGATATCGGTTGCACCGCTCGACATCAGGCGATGGATCAAATCATTCTCTGTTTGGTCGGAAACGATCTGTATATTTACCTTAGCCGGTTGACTACCTTCTTTTACCGTATATATTTCACCATCATAGCTGTAACAAAGTTTACCGTTATTATCGGAAGTCAGAAAACGGACAGGATGCGTTGTATGCTGTGTGATTTGTTTGTCACTCTTTCCGGTCAGATCATTCTTAAAGATATTGAAGCTGCCTTTTTCTTCACTCAGATAATAAAAAGCATTCCCATCGGCTGCCCATACCGGATTACGGTCTTCGCCACGGAAGGTTGTTATCTTTTTTAATGTACGGTCTTTATCGAGTGAGCACAACCAGATATCGCGTGTGATGGAAGACTGGTGATGCTTACGCCACGGATCTTCATAACCTTTGATATCATTGTATAAAATTTTGTCGCCATTCTTGTTCACCGATAGATTTTGCATGGCCAGCGAAGAGAATAATACCGGACGTCCACCTTCCGTACTAATCTGATAGATCTGTGAGAATGTACCGGAAGGGAACTGGCTATCCTTTGCATCCTGTTGTATGGAAGCCGAGTAAAGGATCTCATTATTATTACTGAATGTTTCCGGATATTCGTTTGCCGAATGAGTTGTTAGTTGTTTAGGTACTCCCCCGTCTTTATCCATAATAAAGACATCGAAATTTCCGTTACGATCGGAAGCAAATGCGATCCGGCTGCCGTCTGGCGACCATACAGGGCGTGTATCATGAGCCGAATGTGTTGTTAACTGGGTGGCTTTACCACCGGATACCGGAACGGTATAAATATCTCCTTTATACGTAAACGCAATGGTTTCACCATTTGGAGATATGGCAGGATAACGCATCCATAACGGATCATTCTCTGCAAATACGGAGCCTGCAAACAAAAGCGCCGATGTTAAGACTAGTAATTTTTTCATGCGTTTATTAATTTCCGTAAAAGTACAAGATTATTTTTATACAGCATGCCTTGAATTAAGAGATTCCGAAAAATGAAACTGAAATTCCCGAACAAATTATTATAAGTATATGTTTAATAAATATAAAGTATAGTCAATAAGGCGAGATAGTTTATTTATTCCTATACAAATACTATTTAAAAACTAATTAAGTTCACTAATGAAAAAGTATTTAGCAGAAATGATCGGGACGATGGTACTTGTCCTGATGGGTTGCGGTAGCGCAGTATTTGCAGGGGCAGTTCAGCCTTTTGCATCAGTTGGAACACTAGGAGTTGCTTTTGCTTTCGGGCTGGCCGTTCTTACAATGGTGTACACGATCGGTAAGATATCGGGATGTCATATCAATCCTGCTATCACACTGGGAATGTTACTTTCTAAAAGAATTTCCGGAAAAGATGCGGGTATGTATATGGTCTTTCAGGTGATCGGTGCGATCATCGGGTCGTCTATCTTGTATATACTGGCAAAAGATTCCGGTTCTGTCACGACATTTACCGGTGCTAACGGATATACCAATGTCCTTCCTGCCTTCGTTGCCGAAACAGTGTTTACATTTATCTTCCTGCTTGTTGTTTTAGGTTCTACATCCAAAGGAGCAAATACGAAGTTTGCCGGTATTGCTATCGGTCTGGCGCTGGTTTTGATCCATATTGTATGTATCCCTATTACCGGAACATCGGTGAACCCGGTTCGTAGTATCGGCCCGGCTCTGTTCCAGGGAGGTGAAGCACTCTCACAATTATGGTTGTTTATCGTTGCGCCTTTCCTTGGAGCTGCCATAGCAGCGGTTGTATGGAAAGGAATTGATACGGAAGAAGCATAATCCTTTGTTACTACATTATATATTTAATTCCCGGGGGCACAGCTTCCGGGATTTTTTTTGCTATATTTGAGCAGTTTAATTCTCTGTTTACTTAATTCTGATTCAGGTTATGGGAAATAAAAGTGTCGATCGAAGAAACTTTCTGAAGCTCTCGACAGTAGCGGGAGCCGGTTTATTATTTGTTCCGGATGCTTTGGCGTCTGTTCCGGGAGCAATAGAATATGAAGAGGCAAAAATCCCCATGCGTTCTTTAGGTAAAACAGGTGTAAAACTTCCTATCCTCAGCATGGGCGTTGATCGTCCCGATAGCAATAATGTATTGCGTGCCGCTTTTAATTCCGGGATAATTCATTTTGATACTGCTCATCGATACCAGAACGGACGGAACGAAGAAATGATCGGTAACTTTTTCAATGGAAAGCCGCGCAGTTCCTGTTTTATTGCCACGAAAGTAATGTTCGATTATCCGTTGAGGGATGATTTCGAGCAAGACTTGCTCGACAAACTTGAAATTAGTTTGAAACGTCTTAAAATGGATCATGTTGATCTTTTCTATACTCATTCTATCAGTACCGCAGAAAAGATACAGGACAAGCGTATCCTCGATATCCTGCAAAAGGTCAAGGCTGAAGGTAAAACCCGTTTTGTCGGTTTCTCCTCTCACGACCAGAAACCGGAACTGATTGACGCAGCTATCGAAACAGGAATTTATGATGTCGCCCTGATCAGTTATAACTTTAAGATGAAGAATATAAAGGAAACGGATGAAGCGATCGAGCGGGGAGTAAAGGCCGGGATGGGCTTTATTGCCATGAAGACTATGGCAGGAGGAACGGAAGATGCTGATGGCAAGAAAATAATTAACGGGCGGGCCTGTCTTAAATGGATCTGGCAGAATAAAAATATCACGACTGTTATTCCCGGTCTTACCAATTATGATCATCTGGATGAATGCCTGGCTGCTGCATATGATATGGAGCTGACACAGGATGAAAAGAAATATTTGCAGGCGTTATGCGATAAGGAGTCTTTATATTGTCAACAATGTGGTCAGTGCCGCGAACAGTGTCCTGAGCAATTGCCTATACCCGATATCATGCGTGCCTATATGTATGCTTACGGTTACAAACATGCCCAACAGTCGAAAGAGACACTACTCGGTCTGGGATTGAAGCAGGATATGTGTACGGATTGCGATGTCTGTCAGGTGAACTGCCCTTCCGGCTTCGATGTATCAAAAAAGATCGCATCGATTACCCCCCTAATGCAAATACCGGATGAGTTTCTTACTTAAAAACCATTCTCTTTTTTTACCTTTGCCAATAGACTAAACTAAGATAACATGAACAAGAAACTTATTCTTTCTTTGCTCGCTTTAGCCGGAGTACCTGCCCTGATGATGGCAGCGGACGACGCACGCCTATTGCGTTTCCCGGCTACAAACGGTAACGAGATTGTATTTTCGTATGCCGGAGATTTATATAAAGTTCCGGCAACAGGTGGAGAAGCTCAACGCTTGACTTCACATGTTGGTTATGAAATGTTCCCCCGTTTTTCACCGGATGGTAAAACAATCGCGTTTACCGGACAGTATGATGGGAATACGGAAGTCTTCACCATGCCTTCAACCGGAGGTGAACCTTTACGTGTAACCTATACTGCGACCAACAAACGTGATGACCTGGGCGACCGTATGGGCCCTAACAACATTGTAATGACCTGGACTCCCGATGGCAGCCGTATCGTTTACCGCAACCGTATCAGCGACGGTTTTTCCGGAAAACTTTATACGGTAGATAAGGAAGGCGGTCTGTCGGAAGTAATACCTTTGCCCGAAGGAGGTTTCTGTAGCTATTCGCCTGATGGAAAGCGATTGGCTTACAATCGGGTGATGCGTGAGTTCCGTACCTGGAAATATTATAAAGGCGGGATGGCCGACGATATCTGGATTTATGACCCGGAAAAGAAGTCGGTAGAGAATATTACGGATAATGTAGCCCAGGATATTATTCCGATGTGGATCGGTGATGAAATATTCTATATTTCCGATCGCGACCGTACAATGAACATCTTTGTTTACAACACAAAAACAAAACAGACGAGTAAAGTAACCAATTTTACCGAATACGATGTAAAGTTCCCGAGTGCTAACGGAAATACGATCGTATTTGAGAATGGCGGTTATATCTATAAGATGGATGCAGCGTCCAAAAAGCCGGAAAAGGTAAATATCGAATTAACTTCCGATAATATATATGCCCGTAGTGAATTAAAAGACGGATCGAAATATATTACTGAAGCAAGTATTTCTCCCGATGGTGAACGTATTGTCATTACTTCTCGTGGAGAAGTATTCAATTTGCCTGTCGATAAAGGGGTAACAAAGAATATCACCCGCTCTCCGGGACAACATGACCGTGAAGCACAATGGTCGCCCGATGGAAAGCAGATCGCTTATATCTCCGACGGGACAGGTGAGACAGAACTCTACCTGCAGGATGCAACAGGCGGTGAACCGGTGCAGTTGACTAAAAATAACGATACCTATATCCGCTCTTTCAAGTGGAGTCCGGATTCAAAAACAATTGTTTATACCGATCGTAAGAACCGCATCAACCTATTGGATGTTGCAACCCGGCAGTTGATGCAGGCAGTGCAGGATCCGATGGCTGAAATAAGGGATGTTACATTCTCTCCTGATAGCAAATGGTTGACTTATTCCCGTCCGGCTAATAACGAATATAGCATTATCTATGTTTATAATATTGCCGATAAGAAAGAATATCCTGTAACAGATAAATGGTACGACTCCGGTTCACCTGTCTTTAGTAATGACGGTAAGTATCTGGTATTCTCTTCTGCCCGCGATTTCAATCCTACTTATGGCTCTTTGGAATGGAATCATGTTTATAATAATATGGGTGGTGTTTATCTTGCTTTGCTATCGAAAGATACTCCTTCTCCTTTCCTTGAAAAAGATGCACAGGTTGCGGTCAAAGAAGATAAAGCAAAGAAGGAAGAACCTAAGAAAGATGCTAAGAAAGAGACTACTTCTGAAACATTGGCAGTGAAGATCGATGTAGAAGGTCTTTCCGACCGTATTATTCAGCTTCCGTTGGCAGGGTCCCGTTATTTTAATTTTTATGCAGATGGAAATAAGGTCTATTATTTCGGCCGTGGCGGAACGAAGGTCTATGACTTAGAGAAACAGAAAGAAGATATCGTTGCCGATGGTGCTACCATGTCTGTAACTCCCGGCAGTAAAAAAGCTCTTTTCTATAAAGGAGGAGAACTTTATGTAACCGATATCCCTTCCGGCAAAGCGGATCTTAGTGAAGCTGTCAACCTTTCCAATATGAAGATTACTACCGATTATCCGAAAGAATGGGCACAGATCTTCGATGAGGCATGGCGTGCCTACCGTGATGGATTCTATGTAGAGAATATGCATGGAGTAGACTGGAAAGCGATCAAAAAAAAGTATGCAGTCCTGCTTCCGTATGTAAAGACCCGTCTGGATCTGAACTATGTGATCGGTGAAATGATCGGTGAATTGAATTGCGGTCATGCCTATGTGAACCCCGGTGAACTGGATCGTCCGCAGCGTATACAAACAGGTTTGCTCGGTGCCGAAATTTCCCGCGATAAGAGTGGTTTTTTCCGTCTTGAAAAGATCCTTCCGGGAGCTTCGTGGAGCAAAGACCTGCGTTCACCGCTTACCGAACCGGGTATCGAAGCAAAAGCAGGCGAGTTTATTGTCGCTATCGACGGTATTCCGACCAACAGTGTGAAAGATATGTATTCTTTATTAGTCGGTAAAGCCGGTGTACCCACTGAGCTTTCACTGAACAGTAAACCGCAACTGGCAGGAGCCCGTAAGATCGTGATCAGTCCGCTTGAAGAGGAATATTCTTTATATCATTATAACTGGATACAGGATAATATCAAGAAAGTAGACAAAGCAACCAACGGCCGTGTAGGATATATCTATATCCCGGATATGGGTGTAGAAGGTCTGAATGAGTTCTCCCGTTACTTCTATCCGCAGCTAGATAAGGAAGGTCTGATTATCGACGACCGTGCCAATGGAGGCGGTAATGTTTCCCCGATGATCCTCGAACGTCTCTCCCGCGAACCGTATCGTCTGACTATGCGTCGTGGATCCAACCATATCGGAACTGTTCCTGATGCCGTACAGGTAGGCCCGAAGGTATGCCTTATCAATAAATACTCAGCTTCCGACGGCGACCTGTTCCCGTGGGGCTTCCGTGCACTGGGATTGGGTAAGCTGATCGGTACACGTACCTGGGGAGGTATTGTCGGTATCAGTGGCCCGCTGCCTTATATGGATGGAACCGATATTCGTGTGCCTTTCTTCACCAGCTATGACCCGAAGACCGGCCAGTGGATCATCGAAAACCACGGTGTAGATCCGGATATCCTGATCGATAATGATCCGGTCAAAGAATGGAACGGCGAAGACCAACAGCTGAACAAGGCGATCGAAGAGGTTATGAAGGATCTTCAAAGTCGTAAACCGTTGGCTCCGGTTCCGGCTCCGAGGGATTTCAGCAAGTAATCTTTTAAATACATAAAGCCCCGGAATATCATTCTGCATGTTATTTCCGGGTGCTGATAGATTATATCACTGGACTGATAGATAAAACCTATCGGTTCGGTGATATTCTTTTTATATCTTTTCCTACCTTTGGCAGATCAGAAGTTATGAATTTCCAAATCTGCATGAAATTATGCGTAAAGCCTTAGTTCTATCTATCTTATTGATTGTTGTATGTATCTCTGCCTCTGCACAATTACCCGCCATTCAATTAAAAGATACTGACGGTAAGAGTATGAATATGTCCGAATTGAACAAGAAAGGGCATCCTGTCATACTTAGCTTTTTTGCAACCTGGTGTAAACCTTGCCTGCGTGAATTATCTGCGATCAACGAAGTATATGCAGACTGGCAGGAAGAAACCGGTGTCGAACTGATCGCCGTCTCTATTGATCAGGGACAGGATGTTGCCAAAGTAAAACCGCTGGTTGATGGTTCTGCCTGGGACTTCAACGTATTACTCGATCCGGGAAGCGACCTGAAGCGGGCAATGGGAGTAAATGTGATCCCCCATGTATTTTTACTGGATGGAGAGGGAAATATTGTTTCCAGCCATATTGGTTACACAGAAGGAGGCGATGCCGTTTTGTTCGATGAAGTGAAGAAACTGGTTAATAAATAAGTCCGGATGAAAAAGATTTACCTAATAATGACGGCTCTGTTTATCTATGCAGCTCAAGCACAGGAGGCATTACCGGTATCTGACTCATTACAAACGCAATCTGCCGAAAAGAAACCTTCTAAAGTACGTCTGACAGGAAGTATCCAGTCGGATATCCTGTTTCCGGAAGAAGACAATGCCATCGGAACCGGTTCTTATAAAGATAAGGTATTGACAAATACTTATGTCGATCTGGCCTTGTCTGTTGCCGACTATTTAACGGTGGGCGGTCGTTTCGAATACCTGGATCACCCGCTGCCTGGTTTTGAAAAAGACTTTGCCGGCTGGGGTGTGCCTTACTTTTATGCCACCGGACGTTACCGGAATGCGGAGCTGACGGTCGGTGATTTCTATGAACAGTTCGGTAACGGATTGACTTTACGTACCTACGAAGAGCGTAGCTTGGGTATCGATAATTCGATCCGTGGCGGAAGGCTGATCCTGCATCCCTTGAAAGGACTTCGTTTGAAGGCTTTGGGTGGTAAGCAACGCCGTTACTGGGATCATAACGACAGTTTCTTATGGGGCGGAGATGCCGAATTGAACCTGGATCAGTGGTTGCGGAAGCTGGAAGAACAGGATGCACGGTTGCTGCTGGGATTGTCGTACACCGGAAAGCATGAGAAAGAAGAAGATATCTATATCGCATCAGATAAGAAACTGAATTTACCGTTAAATATAGCAGCTTTTGATGTCCGTTTGCAGTTCCAGAAAAATGGCTATAACCTGATGGCTGATTATGCCTGGAAGATAAACGATCCGTCGTTCGATAACCAATACAGCTATGACCGGGGAAGCGCTCTCCTGCTTTCAGGTTCTTATTCCAGAAAAGGTATGAGCTTTCTGTTGCAGGCGAAGCGAAGTGAGAACATGGCTTTCCGTAGCCTGCGGTCGATGACGGGTATTTCTTCCTTTATAAATTATCTGCCGGCTTTCACCATGCAGCAAACCTATGCATTGCCTGCCCTTTATCCGTATGCTACCCAACCATTGGGCGAATGGGCTTTCCAGGGAGAAGCCGGTTATAACTTCCGTCGCCATACAGTCTTAGGGGGTAAATACGGAACTTTGATCAAGCTGCATGCTTCCCATATCCGTGCTCTCCATAAAGTTTCCGGCCTGGATAATCTTTATTATCAGGATATCAATATTATGTTTGAGAAGAAACTCAGCCGTTCATGGAAACTGAATGCCATGTATATGAACCAGCGTTATAATCAACGGGTAGTTGAGGGGCATGCAACCAACGGCGATGTGATTAAATCGAACATCTATGTGCTGGAAGGTAAATACCAGGCAAATCGTAAATTGACTTTCCGTGGAGAACTTCAGTATCTGAATACCCGGCAGGATGAAGGCGATTGGCTGTTTGCTTTGCTGGAAGTCTCTGTCCTTCCGTCTCTTATGTTTACCGTTTCCGATATGTATAATAGTGGGGAAACCAATCTGCATTATTATATGGTTTCGGCTACTTATTCGCATAAATCTCACCGAGTCCAGCTAGGATATGGCCGTACAAGGGCAGGATATAATTGTGCCGGTGGTGTATGCCGGTATGTTCCCGCCAGCAGAGGTTTTCAGTTGTCCTACAATTTTAATTTCTAACAGATGAAAAGGAAACGTCTATATTATATCTTATCATTATTGCTGCTGGTTGCCGGTTGTGATATTATTGATGAAAAGGATCGTGTTATCCAGACAGACGAATTGCACTTTACCAATAAAATCGTTCTTCTGGAAGACTTCACAGGACATAAATGTGTGAATTGCCCGGTTGCTGCCGACGAAATCGCACGACTGGAAGAATGGTGCGAAGGGCACCTGATCGCAGTGAGTATCCATGCAGGAAGTTATGCCAATACATCCGGTAGCGCCTGGAAAACAGACTTCCGTACAAAGGCAGGCGAAGCATATAACGATTATTTCAAACCGGATGGTTATCCGGCTGCGATGGTCGACCGGGTAGCTTCAAATGGAAAAGTGACAAATAACAATGTTCCGACCTGGAGTTCACTGGTGATTGATCGTTTAAGCGAAGAGTCTCCTGTGGAAATAAAACTGGAAGCTGTGTGGCAACCGGGAATGGAAGAGATAAAACTCCATGCCGCTGTCGATTTTCTCCGGGCAGTAGGAAATGAACCGGTTTTGCAGTTATGGATCATAGAAGATCATATTGTAGATGCCCAGCTGATGCCTGATAATACGATCAATACCGCTTATCTGCACCGTCATGTGTTTCGTGATGCGATAAACGATACCTGGGGAGAAAGCATGGGAACCGGTTTAACGGAAGGTGCTACGATAAAGAAGGAATATGTTTATCAGCCGGATATCACCTGGAAAAAGAAAGATTTACAGATCGTGGCTTTCGTGTATGATCGGAAATCACACGAGATTCTTCAGGCTGTTAAGACAGAAATAGAACAGGAATAGTATTAATTATTAAATAGAATGTATCATGATTAGAAAATTAGCATTGTTTATATTGCCAGTAGTGCTGTGCTGTATGCCATCCTGGGGGCAGAATGTCCAGTGGGTGTATAACGATAAAGCTCTTGAAGAGGGAGCGGAGGTTACTGTAACGGAATATGATCCTGTAATGGGACAGATGTTGTTGGAATTGGGAATTCGTAACAATACCAACAAGCAACTGAAAGTATCGGTAAGCAAAGACAATCTGGAATTGGCGGAAGGTGGTGCTGTCCAGCTGTGTGTAGGTACTACCTGTTATCCGGAAAGCGTTGTCAAATCGGATGAGTTTACATTGGAACCCAACGAAACGAATACCTCTTTTCATGCTAATTACTTAATTCTGGATGAGAGCAAATACGGGAATAGTACAGTTATCTTTAAATTACTTTCCGGTGATGAAAGCATATCGGTCAAAGTTCATTTTAATTATTCGGGAACTGTGGCAAATGAAAAGATTGGCCTTGATGCCGACTGGAAGATATATGCTTCGGCAGGACGCATTTATGTGAAAGCGCCTGATGCAGAGGATATGGATCTCCGTATCGTAAATATGAACGGGATATCGGTTTATGAACAACCTCTCTCTTCTAATGCAGATATCTGTTTGCCTGTTTTGGCAAATGGTATTTATGTCGTTGCGCTTTATCAAGGAGGAAAAGTTATAACATCCCGGAAAGTATCTGTCAGATAATCTGAAAATAAAGATTGCTTATGAGAAAAATTATACTTTTATTTCTTATCTTATTTCCTCTTTTTGTCTCCCGTGCACAGGATAATAATCTTCCGCCATTGGAATACCGTCGTATAGTTGTTGGCGAAGAATTGACTGCCACCTGGTGCGGCTATTGTCCGCGGGGAATTGTGGGAATGGCTGAGATGAAGAAGAAATATCCGGATTCTTTTATCGGTATAGCAGTTCATGACTATAGCTATAATTATGATCCGATGGGATTGAGACCTTATGCAGACGGTTTACTGGGGTTCTTTACAAGCTTGCCTAATATACTTGTGAACCGGCAAAGAAAGGGAGACCCTTATTTCAATCTGGAATCCATGTATAAGTCAGAGATGGCAGAACCTGTCACTTCTGCGGTAACGGTTTCCGTATCTTATGCGGATGAGGAGAAGACAATGTTATCTGCAAATGTTCGAACTAAATTTGCTTTTGATGCAGAAGAAGCACAATATGTATATGCGTTCGTTATCCTGGAAAATGATGTGAAAGGAACGGCATCCGGTTATGCGCAAAATAATAGTTATTCCGGAAGCTCTAGTCCTATGGGAGATTTCAGTTCGTTGCCTTCTCCGGTACCAGCTTCCCGGATGGTATATCAGGATGTAGCCCGTACCATATTCCCCGGATTTGATGGTATGCTGTCTAGTATTCCCGGAAAATTCACAAAAGATGAGATATTAAGTTCGACGTATGACCTGGAATTACCCCTTAATATACAGAATAAGGATCATATCGAAGTCGTTGTTTTACTGATCGATCATTCGACCGGTGAGATTGTAAATGCAGCTAAAGCTATTTCTCCGGGAATGGCAACAGCTTCAGCTCATATCCAGGAACCGGAGATTGAGGTGGTAGCCCGTCAGGAGGGTTCTTCTTTGGTCATAAATGTAGAGGACACCGATGCCGGTAAGTATTCTATCGAGGTGTATAATGCACAGGGGCAACTGGTAAAAAGGAAAACGATGGAAACTAACAGTCCGGTTTCTTTTGTCCCGGATAATTCAGGTTTGTTCTTTATCCGTATTACAGATGGAAAAAAGACTGTCGTGAAGAAAGTCCTTTATCGGTAATAAAGGAATAAAAAGCCTACATACTTTTTCTGGAAAGGTTGCATGCTATTTGTAAATAGTATGCAACCTTTTATCTTTTTTGTGCTATCATCTGATAATTCTTTTACCTTTGCAAAGATAACTGTACACGTTATGGATAAAGAATCACATCACATCTGTAATCTGAGAAGAGGAGATATAGCATCTTTTGAATACCTTTATAATGTTTGGAGTGGTAAGCTCTACAACTTTGTCATGCGTATATCCCGGGGTGATACCTATCTGACGGAGGAGATCGTACAATCTGTATTTATAAAGGTATGGGAGGGTAGAGAATTGATCGATGCAGACAAATCATTCGGCGCCTATCTCTGTACAATTGCCAAAAATCAACTTGTCAATATCTATCAGCATAGAATGTTGGAATACCTTTATCAGGAAAAAATAAAAACAACCGAACCAACTGAAAATACAACAGAGAAAGAAGTGGACTATCATCTACTGGAAGAATATATTGATTCTTTAATCGAACAACTGCCTTCTGCCCGTAGGGAAATATTTATTCTGAGCCGCCGTAAATTGTTGACAAATAAGGAAATTGCCGCGAAGCTCAATCTTTCTGAAAATACTGTCGAATCGCAGTTGACCAAAGCGATTGCTTTCCTTCGCAGCAAGATAGATCGTCACTATAGTATCTCTATTCCCTTGCTTCTTTTTTTGTTCATTGATTAATAAAAGTTAAAACCATAAACTCGGGTAACGGATTCTATTTCGTTGCCTGTATACTTAGTAGACACAATAAAATGGAAAAGACAGATTACATACAATTATTCGATAAGTTTCTGCAAAAGCAGGCTACTCCGGAAGAAGTGCAAACACTTATCCAATGGCTGAAAAGCGAAAGTTCGTTTCAGGATTGGGCGGAAGAAGAGTGGAGCATGGCTTCTTCTACGATGGATGCCCGCCTGCAACAAAAATTGTTGGGACAGATAAAGGCGAAGATCAACCGTGAAAAGAAGGAAGAGCTATCCGCAAAAGAAAGTAAACGGCGTAGTCTCTATTCATGGACAACTCGTGTAGCTGCTGTTGTCATTTTATTGTTGATGACGGGACTGTCTGTTTATTATTATACCATGAGCCGGCAAATTATGGAGGATATGATCGTGTCGGTTGAAAAAGGGCAGAAAGCGAATATCGTATTGCCTGACGGTTCTAAAGTATGGGTGAATTCGGATTCCAAACTATCATATGGCAGTCGTTTCAATCAAAAAGAAAGGGTCTTGTCTCTGGAAGGAGAAGCTTATTTTGAAGTGACGCCCGATAAGGATCGTCCCTTTATCGTGGAGACAAAAGAAATGGCTGTCCGCGCTCTGGGTACCAGCTTTAATGTGAAATCGTATGAGGAAGAAAGAAATGCTTCAACTGTATTAAGGACAGGAAAAGTAGAAGTAACGACTGACTCGGATTGCCTTGTCTTAAATCCTAACGAGAGGATCATTTTCAATAAACAAACAAGGCACATGGAAAAAAGTAGTGTTGATAATGCAGCCGATTACATAAACTGGAAATATAATGAGTTGACATTCAATGGTGAAACATTCGAGAGCATAGCTCATACATTGGAACGTTATTACAATACCCGGATTATATTTGAATCGGAATCACTGAAGAAATATCGGTTTACCGGAACTCCCGGCAATACAAGTCTGGAAAGTATTCTGCAGATATTATCTCTCACTTCGCCTTTGACGTATGAAGTAAAGGATAGTGTGATTGTCTTGCGTGAGAATATGAAGGAGAAGGCTTATTATGAGAAAGCATTGAAATAATAATAAATAATACCATGTTTAATATTTAATTTTTATCGATATGGAAAATACAGGATAAATTTATTACAAAAAGAATGGGACAATGCAAGGCACCATCCCATCTCGTAGTTCATAAACCGCACTTGGGATCTTGCAAATATCAAGTGCAATTATAAATACCATTAAGTCTACAAAATTATGAGAATTTTATTAACTAGGGCATATTATGCCCTTAAAAAACGGCAATTTAAGTCAATTAAATTAATCTTACTTCTATTGTTGATCTCCCCGTCGTTATTCGCTCAGGTAACGATAACCTTGAAAAATCAATCTATCCGTCAGGCCTTAAAAGAAATCGAACGTCTAAGTGACTATAAGTTCTTTTATAATAATGACTTATCCAGTCTGGATAAAGTTGTTACCCTGTCTGCAAAAGACGAAAGCATAGAGTCTGTTATGAGCAAACTTCTTGCTGGTACGGATATTTCCTACAAACAGGATAATAATAACCTGATTGTCCTTACTTTGAAGGCTACTTCTCCAAAGCAGTCAAACAATGACCAGAAAATAAAAGGTACCGTTGTGGATGAGACTAAGCAACCGGTGATTGGTGCTAATATCGTAGTGGAAGGTACTACGAACGGTACAATTACTGATTTGGACGGAAACTTTTCTTTGCAGGTTCCGGAAAATGCAGAATTACGTGTTTCGTATATCGGTTATTTGGATCAGAGAGTTAAGGTCGGTAAAAGTACATCATTACATATTATTTTAAAAGAAGACACTCAAACACTGGACGAAGTAATTGTAGTCGGCTATGGAACAATGAAGAAAAGTGATATAACCGGCTCTGTGGCATCTGTCAAATTGGATGATTTGAAAGAAGGCGCCACGACTTCAGTCGATCAAATGCTTCTGGGTAAGAGTGCCGGTGTAAATGTGGTTCAGAGCAGTGGTGAACCGGGCGGAGGTTTCTCTGTTAATATCCGTGGTGCAAGTTCTATCAATGGCGGTGTTTCTCCGTTGTATGTAATTGACGGTGTGCCTATCGATAACTCCCGTCCAGTATCTCAGGGTTCAATAGTGGGTTTTAGTGATAGCAGAAGTCCAAGAAATCCGATGTCGTCCATTAACCCTGCCGATATTGAATCTCTTGAAATTCTGAAAGATGCATCTGCTACCGCTATTTATGGCTCGAGAGGTGCGAATGGCGTTATCCTGATTACGACAAAGAGCGGAAAAGCAGAAAAGATGAAGGTCAGCTATTCCGGTTCTATCGGGATTCAGAGTCCGTCAAATAAATTGAATCTGTTGAGTGCAACCGATTACAAAAGAGTATTGAATGAAATTATCGATGCCGGGGGTGATAATGAAGCGAATCGGGTTGGAGATATTGCAAATGGTGGTATCGGTACAGATTGGCAGGACGCAGTAACTCAAAAAAATGCAATTACTCACGAACATCAATTGTCTTTTTCCGGAGGTAACAGTAAAACTTTTTACTACACTTCATTCAATTATGTAAATCAGGAAGGTATTGTAAAGAATACCAGTTTTGAAAGATTAGGGGCCAGATTGAATTTGAAATCCGATATTAATGAGAAATTGAAGATTGGTATGAATGTTACCGGTTCTTATATGAAAGATCATTTTGTTGCAAATGGATTTGGTGTAAATGAAAATGCAGGCGTGATGTATACTGCTTATAATTATGATCCAACAATACCAGTTAAAGATGAGGAAGGCAATTATGCTACATCACCTATCTTGACACTAGATAACCCTGTAGCATTGGATGAAGGAATGACATCTTATTCTGATACATATAGGATTTTAGCTTCAGCATTTGGGGAGTATTATATTACTAAAGATTTATTTCTAAGATTGAATCTGGGTACTGACTTTATGAATGAAAGTAGAAAAAACTTTGTATCGAGCCTTACTCAGCAAGGCCGTTTTTATGGAGGTATCGGGTCGAATCAGAATTCAGAAAAAAGTAACTATATAGTAGAAGGCACTGCTAATTATAATAAGACAATAAAGAAACATAGTTTTGGGGCATTGGCGGGAATCTCTTATCAACGTTATGTTACAAGTTATTTGAATAACAGAGCTGCTGATTTTCCGAATGAATCATTAGGAGCGGAGAACCTAAATCTGGGAAATCAGGAGACTTTCAGAATGCAAAACTCTGTGACTGGTAATAGATTGGCTTCTTATATAGGCCGTGCAAATTATTCATTTGATGATAGATATTTAGCTACGGTAACTTTTAGAGCAGATGGTTCTTCGCGTTTTGGTAAGAATAATAAATTCGGTTATTTCCCTTCTGCCGCTTTGGCATGGAGAATCTCTAATGAGTCTTTCCTGAAAGGTGTTGATCAACTCACTTCATTAAAACTTCGTTTAGGCTGGGGTAGAACCGGAAATCAGGAGATCGGAGATTACCCGGCATTAAGTACTTATCAGTCGGCTGGTTCTGCAATATGGGATGGTAAACAAGTTGTTGGTACTGGACCTGCTAAAATTCCTAATCCGGATTTGAAGTGGGAGACAACCGACCAGGTCAATTTGGGTCTTGATTTCGGCGTATTCAATAACCGTATTAACGGTGGAATTGATTATTTCTGGAAGAAGACAACAGATATGCTTTTGCAGTTACCTGTTCCTCAGTCAACCGGCTATAACAGTATTTTATCGAATATTGGAAGAATTGATAATAAAGGTATTGAACTTTTCTTGAACACAGTTAATATCGATACTCGTGATTTTAAATGGGAATCAAATATCACATTTACTTCTATGAGAAATAAAGTAAAAGATTTAGGTGGTATTGATGAAATTATTATTGGTGCAGGTTATACCCATGTTGAACAAGTTGCAATTCGTAAACCCGGATTACCATTAAACTCTTATTATGGATGGGAAGTAGCTGGTGTTTGGCAGGAAGGTGATGATTTCAGTAAAATGAAAGAAGATTATAAACCTGGTGATCTGAAATATGTAGATCAGAACCATGATGGTGTTATTAACGATGCAGATAGAGTGGTTCTTGGTGATTCTTTCCCCGATTTTCAGTGGTCTTTTGGCAATACATTTACCTATAAAAACTTTGATTTATATGTCTTTTTCGAAGGTGTTCAGGGAGTAGATATGTTGAATGGTAATTTAATAGATAGTTATTTCCCTATTAATTTCCGGCGAAATAAATTTGCAGAACCTTATTTAAATAGGTGGACTCCAGAAAATCCTACAAATGAATATCCATCATTTGTAGACCCACTAAAACAAGGACGTAAAGTAGTTAATTCACGTACATTGTCAGATGCATCGTATGTGAGACTTAAAACGATCCGTTTGAGCTATACATTGCCTAAATTTAATAGCCTGATTCAGTCATTGCAATTATATGTAACAGCAGAAAATTTGTTTACAATTACTGATTATGTTGGATTGGATCCTGCTATTAATCCAAATAGTAACTCTAATTTCCGAATGGATTTTAACGCATATCCAAGTGCCAGAACTTTCATTTTCGGAGCAAAAATTGATTTTTAAAGAATAATAAAAAGATAAGTATATGAAATCAATAAATAATATAGCAGTTTATCTGTTTTCTTTATGTGGGTTACTTTCTCTTCAGGGATGTGAAGGTATTCTGGAAGAACCTGTCAGATCAGAATTTACAGAAAGTACTTTACTGGCTACAAAATCAGGTATTGAATCTGTTTTAGCTGATGCATATTCCAAAGATGGAGGAAGTCGAAATATTGTGAAAAGAGGAGAAATGACTACTGATATTTTGTGGCAATCCGGCGGTGGTGAAAATGGAACGGCTGTACCTTTGATCAACTTTCGTTGGGATTCCTCCAGTACATTAGAGGCTTTTGACTGGATGAATCATTGGGAAGAGATCAGGAATGCAAATATAGTATTAGCCAATGCTCCAACTGCTTCTGGATTTAACAGTGAAGAGGATCGAAATGGTTTGTTGGCTGAAGCACGATTTATCAGAATATGGGCCTATTATCAATTATGGGATCAGTTTGGTCCGGTACCTATACGAAAAAGTTTGGATGATCCTCTTGAATTACCCCGTGCAACAGATGAAGAATTCAAAGAGTTTATAGAGTCCGAGTTGAAATCTCTTATTCCTGATCTTTATGAAACAGGAAAGCAGCCGGCTTATGGACGAGCTCATAGAGGTGCTGCTCAGACATTGCTTTGTATTTGGTATTTGAATACGCATCAGTGGCAAAACTGTGCAGATATGGCAAAAGAAGTAATGTCAAGTAATAAGTTTGCTCTGTGTCCGGATTATAATAAAATGTTCGCTTTGGAAAACGAAAAGAATGAAGAGTTTATTTGGGCTAAAACTTATTTGGCCAATAGTGCCAGTGTCAATATTCTCCTAGCAACGAATTTACCTTGGGACTATTATAAAGGCCTTGATGGTGGTATGGAAGGAGTAATTAATGAAAAATGGTCGAATTTTGCTTCTCAATATCGTTTTTATGATGATTTTTATTACAGTTTTGCTCCTGAAGATCAACGTAAAGGACGGATTTTAACTAAATATGAAGATTCAAAAGGTAAAGTTGTAGATTTGCTTGTTGATTATAAAGATGCTACCCGAGGAATGAAATTTCCGCCTGATCCGAATGCTTCAGCCAACAATCATGGTAATGACTTTCCTTATTTCAGGTATGCAGATATTTTATTGGCCAGAGCGGAGGCTTTGAATGAGTTGAATGGTCCTAACCAAGAGTCTGTTGATTTGGTGAATCAGATTAGACACAGAGCAGGTTTGGATAACGTTGCTTTATCCGATTTTAATTCAAAAGATGCATTTGTAGATCAACTAATGAATGAAAGAAAATGGGAATTCTGGAATGAAGGTAAGCGGAGAAGAGACCTGATCCGTACTAATAGGTTTATCAAATGTGCGCATGATCGTGGTATTACTAATGCACAAGATTTCCATGTTTGGTTTCCTATACCCCAGTCAGCTATCGATGCTAGTTCATTACTGAAACAAAACGATGGCTATTAAGCCTAATGTTAGTTTAAAATGAAGTATTGTTTATATACATGTTTGGCTTTGGCTGGTTGGGCAGCAACTTCGGTGTCTGCCCAATCGACAAAGCCGAATATCGTCCTGATCATTACAGATCAGCAACGGGCAGATCTTTGTGGCCGTGAAGGTTTTCCTTTACCTGTTACTCCTTATGCAGATTCGTTAGCATCTCAATCTGTGTGGTTCAATAAAGCTTATACGGCGGCACCGGCAAGTGCGCCGGCTCGTTGTTCTTTATTATCCGGAAGATATCCTAGTGCGACTCATGTACGGACTAATCATAATATTCCTGATGCATATTATGAAAAAGATATGCTGGATATGTTAAAAGAGAACGGATACCGTACAGCTTTGATTGGTAAAAATCATACATATCGAAAAGCGGATGAGGCATTCGATTATTTCATCGGTTATGGGCACAGAGGAAAAGATAAACCCGAAACAGAAGACGAAAAAGCGTTGGCACGTTTCCTTAATAATGAAGTTCCGGGGCATTATCTGAAACCGGCTCCGATTTCAGTGGAGCAACAACAACCTTATCAGATTGTGAGCCATGCTTTGGAATGGATTCAACAACAGAAAGATACTCCTTTCTTTATCCAGGTATCTATTCCTGAACCCCACACTCCTTCTCAAGTATGTGACCCTTATTTCTCAATGTTCCCACCTGAAGATTTACCTCCGCTTTTGACATCTCGTATGGATTTGGAAAAGAAAGGTGAAAAATACATGGCTCTGGCAGCGTTGGAGGATAAAGCCTGTTCGAATTTACAACAACAGATACCTCTGCTAAGGAGTATCTATTTAGGTATGGTTCGTATGATCGATGATCAGATGAAACGGTTGGTAGAGGAAATAAAATCGTATGGACAGGATGATAATACACTGTTTATTATTCTTTCAGATCATGGAGATTATTGCGGCGAATACGGACTTATCCGTAAAGGATCGGGAGTCGCTGAGTCGCTTACCCGTATTCCTATGATTTGGGCCGGATACGGTATTAAGCCGCAAAATAAACCGATGGATGCACATGTGTCGATTGTTGACATATTTCCTACATTATGTAGTGTTATCGGGGCAGAGATTCCTGTCGGGGTGCAAGGACGTAGCCTTTGGCCGATGCTGAAAGGGGACGATTATCCTCGTGAAGAATTTTCCAGTATTATGGTGGAGCAAGGATACGGAGGGGAAGACTTTACGATGGAAGAACCTCTCACCTTTGAAAATGCCGGAAGTTGTAGAACAGACGTAGAAGGTAGTTTTGACGGTCTTAATCCCTGGACACAAAGTGGCTCTTTGCGGATGGTTCGTAAAGGCGACTGGAAACTAGCAATGGACAATAACGGACGAGGGGAACTATATAATCTAAAAGCAGACCCTTCCGAAATAAATAATCTGTTCGGTAATAAAAAATATATATCCGAACAACTTGATTTGCTGAAAGAATTACTAACTTGGAACATTCGTTTGCAAGATCCCCTGCCTGTTCCGCGCAGACAATATCCTTTCAAACGGAATCCTTATAATTATCATAGAAGTATACCATGAATAAAGCAATCTTATTATTAACAGCCTGTGGTGGCCTGATCCATACGATGGATGCGACTGCTCAGAAACAGAAACCCAACATCGTTATTATCTATACGGACGATATGGGAATAGGCGATTTATCATGTTATAACAGCGGATGGGTAGCCACTCCTAACATCGATAAACTGGCCTCGCAAGGCTTGAAGTTTAATCATTATTACACCTCGTCGCCTGTGAGTTCGCCGTCCCGTGTGGGGCTGACTACCGGGATGTTCCCTACCGAGTGGGGTATTAACACTTTCCTGCACGAGCGGAAAGGGAATGCCGATTGCGAACAATGCGACTATCTGGATAGTAATGCACCCACGATGGCCAAATCGTTGAAAGCCGCCGGTTATGCAACCGCACATATTGGGAAATGGCATATGGGCGGCGGCCGCGATGTCGACGATGCCCCGCAAATACCCAAATATGGTTTCGATGAATATGTGACGACGTATGAAGGCCCTGATCCTGATCCTCTTATTACAGCATCCAATTGGATCTGGAGTGAAAAAGACAGCATTCAGCGTTGGGATCGTACAGCCTACTTTGTAGATAAGACCCTGGATTACCTGGCTCGCCATAAAGACAAACCCTGTTTCGTCAACCTTTGGCCGGACGATATGCATGATCCGTGGATTCCGTCTTCCGGTTTCTACCCGATCTCCGAATCCTGGGCAAGCCGCAATAACTTCGTAGCCGTACTGACCCAATACGACAAACAGATCGGTCGTTTGATGGAAGGGCTTGAACAACTGGGGATACGTGAAAATACCTTGGTAATCTTCACCAGTGACAATGGGGCACTACCGACTTTCGATAATGCACGAACCAATGGACACCGCGGCTCGAAGAATAGTATCTACGAAGGAGGCGTCAATATGCCTTTTATTGTCAGCTGGCCGGGAACCATCAATGCCGGTGAAACGGACAACGAAAGTGTTATTAACGCTGTCGATCTTTACCCCTCTTTGTGTCAGATTGCAGGAGCCAAACTGATCGAAGGTTTCGATTATAGCGGAGAAGATATGAGCCAGGCATTGCTGGGGATAAAGGAGCAGCGACGTACCAAAGATATGATGTGGGATTTCGGGCGTAACAAATATTTCAATAAACCCCAGAAGAAACAACGGAGTCCGCATCTGGGTATCCGGCGGGGCGATTGGAAACTGTTGGTAGACTCGGACGGGAAAAATATCGAACTCTATGATATCAAAATAGATCCGAACGAAACGACCGATCTCTCGGCCAAACATCCGGAACTTTGTTCGGAACTGAGCAAGAAGGTGATCGATTGGTATTTTACCAAGAGAAAGGTACGGACAAAATAGGCTAGTATCAATACATATATAATTGTCGTATGAATAAAAATATTTTAAAATTAGGCTATCTTGGAGCAATGGCAACATTGGCTCCCGGTTTGTCTGCCCAACAGGAATCCCGTCCGAATATCCTGGTGATCCTGGCGGATGATATGGGATTCTCCGACCTGGGGTGTTATGGTGGAGAGATCTATACTCCCAACCTGGATAAGCTGGCAGCAGAAGGGCTTCGCTTCACTCATTTTTATAATACAAGCCGTAGCTGTCCGACCCGTGCATCGTTGTTGACAGGGCTTTACCAGCATCAGGCAGGTATCGGACGTATGACCTTCGACGATAATCAGCCGGGTTATCGCGGTACAATGACACACAACGGAGTTACCATCGCCGAAGCTCTGAAGGAAAACGGTTACCAGACAGCCTGGGTCGGTAAATGGCATATTGCTGAAACACCTTTGCGTCCCGATCAGCGTCAGTGGCTGGCACACCAGGTGCAGCACGATGAATTTGCACCCAAAGATAACTATCCGATCAACCGTGGTTTCCAGGATTGTTACGGTACGATCTATGGAGTAGTGGATTATTTCGACCCGTTCAGCCTGATCAGTGGAGATAAGCCGGTGAATTCTGTTCCGGATGATTATTACAGCACGATCGCACTGGCTGATACAGCTGTAGCCTACGTGAATAAATATGCGGAAACCGATAAGCCTTTCTTTATGTACCTGGCTTTCCACTGTCCGCACTGGCCGTTGCATGCATTGCCTGAAGATATAGAAAAATATAAGGATACCTATAAAGACGGTTGGCAGGCTATCCGCGAAGCCCGTTACCAGCGGATGAAAGAGATGAAACTGTTCGGTGATGCCGACAATTTCCTATCTCCCCGTCAGTTCTCCGACTCCTGGGAAGAGAACCCGACCAAAGAGTGGGATGCCCGTGCGATGGCAGTCCATGCAGCGATGGTAGACCGTATGGATCAGGAGATCGGCCGTGTGATAGAGACGCTCCGTAAAAACGGTCAGCTGGATAACACGTTGATCCTCTTTATGTCGGACAACGGTTGTAGTAACGAGGACTGTCAGAATTATTCGGAAGGGGAAAACGACCGTCCGGCAGAAACACGCGATGGCCGTAAGATTGTTTATCCGAAAGAGAAAGAGGTAATGCCCGGCCCGGAAACCAGTTATGCTTCAGTCGGAGCAAGATGGGCGAATGCCGCCAATACCCCATTCCGTTTCTGGAAAGCGAAATCGTATGAAGGAGGAATTTGTACCCCGATGATCGCCCACTGGCCGAAAGGGATCAAGCAGCCGAAAGGAAGTGTTAATACGCAAATGGGGCATGTGATGGATATCATGGCAACTTGCCTGGATATCTCCGGTACAAAATATCCCACCGAATATAACGGCCATAAGATAATTCCCTTGGCAGGCGAGAGCTTGAACCCTATATTTAAAACCGGTACACGTAAAGGGCATGACGAATTATGCTTCGAGCATTTCAACGAGAAAGCCCTGATCGACGCTTCAGGCTGGAAGATCGTCTGGCCGAACAGTACGAAAAGCTGGGAACTGTACAACCTGAACGAAGACCGCAGTGAAATGCATAATCTGGCTGACCAGTATCCGGATAAGGTAAAAGATATGGTAGCACGGTATCTGGAGTGGGAAAAAGACTATATGGTTGTTCCCCGTCCTGATTAGTGAAAAAGCATATCGCAACATCTAAAAAACTACTTAGTAAGTAGGCGTGCGTTTACTTACTAAGTAGTTGTTAACTTACTCGATAAGTAGACGGATGTCTATTTATTAAGTAGATTAAAGCTTACTTATTAAGTACTTTTTTTGTTCTTTCCCGACGCCTTCGTGTTCCAGTGTTTAAAAGATCCTATCTTTGTAGAAAATAATGATAAACGCTATATGGAACGCTTCGCCGCAATAGATTTTGAAACAGCCAATGGGAAACGCTGTAGTGTATGCAGTGTCGGGGTTGCTATTATTGAGGATAACAAAATAATCGACCAGGTATACAGCCTGATCCGTCCTTATCCGAACTACTATACCCAATGGACTACGGCTGTTCATGGCCTGACACCGGCCGACACGAATGACGCACCCGATTTTGAAGAGGTGTGGGAAGTGATCTCTCCTAAGATTAAAGATTTACCATTGGTTGCCCATAACAGTCCCTTCGATGAAGGATGCCTGAAAGCAGTGCATGAAACGTATGAACTGGCTTATCCGAAATATCAGTTCTATTGTACCTGCCGTTTATCTCGAAAAATGTATCCTTTCCTGGTAAATCATCAACTGCATACGGTAGCCGCCTATTGTGGTTATGATCTGAGAAATCACCACCATGCGATGGCGGATGCCTATGCCTGTGGCCATATCGCTGTTGCGATGATGCGCGAAAAAGGTGTGGAAACCTTGCAGGAACTACTCGAAGAAGTTACCCGCAAGCGTTAGCTATTCAGATACGTTGGCGGTAGATTGTTGTTTTCCCGCAATCTTGTCCACCACCACTGCGATAGCCCCATCACCTGTCACGTTGCAGGCCGTACCGAAACTATCCATCGCAATATATAAGGCGATCATCAAAGCCTGTAAAGTCTCGTTGAAGCCCAGCATGCTTTGCAGTAATCCCAGAGCAGCCATGATCGCTCCGCCCGGAACTCCCGGAGCGGCTACCATCGTTATTCCCAGCATCATAATGAAACCCGCCAGGCTTGCAAAAGTTACCGGTTCTCCGGCCATATACATAATAGCCATCGCACAAGCTGTAATTTTCATCGTACTACCCGAAAGATGAATAGTCGCACATAACGGGATAACAAAAATAGCAATCGTTTCCCGAACCCCGTTCTTGATCGTTTGGGCCAGTGTAACCGGGATCGTCGCGGCCGACGATTGTGTGCCTAATGCGGTAGCATAAGCCGGCAGCATATTTTTTAATAAGCGGAACGGGTTTTTACCGCTGACAGTTCCTGCAATAGTAAACTGAATAAGTAAAAGCAGCACATGAAGAACGAATATCACCACGATCACTTTCAGGAACATCGTTATAATGCTCATTACCTGTCCGCTGACTGTCATATTCAGGAAGATACCGAAGATATGCAGGGGAAGCAAAGGAATAATAACCGCTTCGATCAGTATGGTAATAATTTTCTGGAAGTCGTTGAAAGCCTCACGCAAAGCATTCCCGCTGATATATGAAAGCCCTAACCCGATTGTAAATGATAATAACAAGGCAGTCATCACATCCATTAAGGGCGGCATACCTACCGTGAAATAAGGTTGTAGCATGAAATCTTCAGGATTGTCCATCGCTGTAAGTTCTGCGTTGGCAGGTAAGATATGCGGGAAGATCGCCGAACTGCTGAAAAAGGTAAAGAATCCGGAAAATATCGTTGACCCGTATGCTATCAGGGCAGTGATAGCCAGCAATTTTCCTGCGCCTTTCCCCAGGTCGCCGATGGCAGGCGTTACCAGTCCCAGGATGATAAGAGGGATGGAGAACGAAAGGAAATTCCCGAATAACGAGTTGAAGGTTACAAAGATACGTGCGATACCATTCGGCAGGAACTGGCCGAACAACACACCGGCTGCAATGGCAATAACTACTTTAGTCAGTAGCGATACTTTCAGTCTTTTCATTTGTCCGCTTGATTTTATACCCGATGGCGGCAACCGTTATGCTCATCAACGGGCTGATTAGATTAAAGAAACAATAAGGTAAATATGTGAGCGTGGCAACACCCAGGATGGTAGCCTGCGTCATGCCACAAGTATTCCAGGGAACAAGAACGGAAGTAACTGTCACCGAGTCTTCCGTTGTACGGCTCAGCAGGCAGCTTTCATATCCTTTCTTCTGATAGATATCCTTGAACATATTTCCGGTAAGGATGATCGATATATACTGGTCGGCCGTGCAGATATTGAGGAACAATCCCGACATGGCGGTGGATGCCACCAGTCCCAAGGTACGTTTCATAAAACGGATAAATACGGAAGTGATACTTCCCAGCATTCCGCTGGCCGTCATAGCCCCACCGAAACACATCGCGCAGATGATTAGCCAGATCGTGTTCATCATACCGCCCATCCCACGGGTGGAAACCAGATCGTTCAAATCCGGATTACCGGTCTGAATCCCTGTGCTTCCGTAAAACGTCATAAGCAGTCCTTTGAACTGCGATTGCATATCCTGTACGGGTAAGCCGGATATTTCCTGTAATAAATGTGGTTGGAATATCAGGGCAAATATACCGGCCAGTGTTGTCGAAATAAACAATGTGACGATGGAAGGTACCCGTTTGGCAATCAATATCCCGGTGACGACCGGAACGATCAACAGCCAGAAGGAGATATTGAACGTCTCTTTCAGCGAAGCAGAATACATGGCAATCTGATCGCTGGCTGTCGCCTCGTGTGTAAAACCGGCTATGGTGAAGATCGCCAGTGTGATAAGCATGGAAGGGACTGTCGTTATCATCATGTATTTGATGTGCTTGAACAGCGGAGTATCCGTTACCGATGCAGCCAGCACCGTCGTATCCGAAAGTGGAGATATCTTATCCCCGAAGTAGGCACCCGAAATAATCGCCCCGGCAATCCATCCCACTTCAAATCCCTGCGCTTGCCCGATACCCAACAAAGCAATACCGATCGTGGCAATCGTCGTCCACGAGCTTCCCGTCATAACGGAGACGATCGCACAAATAATACAGGTCGATGCCAGAAAGAAACTCGGATGAATGATCTGCATTCCATAATAGATCAATGTCGGCACCACCCCGCTTATCATCCAACTACCCGATAACGCTCCGATAATCAACAGAATGATCAAGGCCGTAGCTACCCCGGTAATATTATTGATCATTGCCAGCTCGATCGTTTTCCACCGCACTTTACTGTATCCCATAGCAATGAGACAGCAAACGGCTGTAGCCGTGAGCAAAACAACCTGGCTTCCGCCGCTCAGGGCATCACTGCCGAAGGTACGGATAGTGACAAACAGGAGCGCAACCAATACAAGTATGGGAACGAGCGAGAGTAAGGGTGAAGGTATCTTAGCAGGAGTATGATCCATTATAAATAAGTGCTTATGAATTTTGAGTGCAAAAATACGGAAAAATAATGTACATATAATACTCGACTTTTCATTTTATAATGGCTTTTGAAGACTTTGCTAGTATTAACATTCAGATAAATATTCAGGATTTATACAAAAAATATAAACACTGATATACCCGCCTTCCTCTTTTTTGCGCCTTTAATTAATGAGTGGGGAAATTCCCGCTTTTTAATTGAAGAAAATGGATCAAATAGATAATTATATACAATCTTTTCTGGATGGCTCTCTGAACGCGGAGGAACATACGGCTTTACAGCAATGGATCAAAGCGAATCCGGAGAATAGAACTTATTTTCATCATACAGTGAGTATCTGGAAGGCAGCCGGAATAGTTGCGAATGCAGATGGATTTGATGTGGAAAAAGCGATCGGGCGTTTTGATAAAGAAACCAAGCATGTTACAATAAAACGAATAGACCGCTATAAGTATGCCCTGCGAGTTTCCGCTGCTGCTATCATCTTTTTATTAGGCGGAATATCTTCCCTTCTCTTTTGGCAGCAACCCGAACAAATTATACCTGTCGTTGTACAAGAGTATAAAGAATACATCGTTGAAGTTCCGCTTGGAGCAAAATCGAAAGTCACGTTTCCGGACGGATCGGTGGTATGGCTCAATGCAGGCAGTAAACTGACATACGATTCGAATTTTGCGAAAGAATCGAGATGTATCGAACTATCGGGAGAAGGCTATTTCGAAGTAAGCAAGAATAAGGAATTACCCTTTGTGGTAAATACCGGAGAGCTGGCAGTAAGGGTTCTCGGTACAAAATTCAATCTGAAATCCTATGAAGAAGACTCGGAGGTGAAAGTAACCCTCAAGGAAGGTGCGGTGAAGGTCGGAGATTTTCTGGCCGATGCCGCCCCCATCGTGTTGCAACCGAACCAACGTTTTACATTAAAAAAGGAAGACCTGACGGTCTCGGTCGACTCGGTAGATGCCAGCCATATTGATAACTGGCGTAACGGAGCGATGGTGTTCGATAAAGTATCATTGGAAGAGATCACAAAAGAATTAAAACGCCTGTACGATATACCTGTCCGGATAGAAAACGAGCGGCTGAAGAAAATAGTCTACTACTCCGATTTCCAGGAGAATGTAACAATAGAAAAAGTATTGGAGATACTCTCTTCCGTCAATAAGTTCA
>OGFC01000488.1_pt1 | contig 36279 bp, 39 predicted proteins | sample 1570841 | NCBI WGS metagenome assembly OGFC01 (sample SAMEA2582137, study PRJEB24529) | metagenome | biome: Human gut stool | place: China | collected 2011 | reverse complement strand
GCAGAGCGCCGAAAAGCCAGCCGCCAATGGAGCCCTCCCATGTCTTTTTCGGTGAAATGCGTACATTCAGCTTATGCTTCCCCAGAAACCGGCCACAGAAATACGCAGCGGTATCACACGCATAGGTGGCGATGATAATAAACCACACATACATGCGATTGGTTCCGTAAATATGCAGAAAGCATCGTGCAATTGCAAAGAAGAACGTCACATAGGCAATACACAGGAAGCCGTCCTTGGCATGAAAGCGATCTGTGAATACCGGTATGGATAAAAAGACAAGTGCTGCGACACCCAGCAAGGCAACATGCAGCCGTTCATCGCTTAGAACCAGCACAAAGACAGCCGCTATAGCAAGTGCCTTGATTCCCATAGGCCATTTTGCATCCTGCTCCTTCAGATTCAGCAGCTCAATGCCGCCTGCAATAATAATAAACGCGATCAGCAGATTGATCAGCCATCCGCCATACACCAATGGCGGGACAACACAGAGGATGATCAGAAGCGCTGTAATAATCCTGGTCTTCATATTACAGACCTCCAAATCTGCGGTTTCTGTGATTAAATTCATCAATAGCCTTATTCAGTTCCTCCTGTGAGAAATCCGGCCAGGCCACCGGTGTGAAAATAAGCTCCGCATATGCTAGCTGCCAAAGCAGAAAATTGCTGATGCGCAGCTCTCCGCTTGTGCGTATCATCAAATCCAGTTCCGGCATATCCGCTGTCATCATATAGCTGCCAAAGGCATCCTCTTCGATATCCAGGCTCGCCTTCCCCTGTAGTACATCCTGCGCATATGCTTGTGCAGCCAGTGTGATTTCACGGCGGGAACCGTAATTGACAGCCAGACAGAGGATCAGCCCCGTATTCTCCTGCGTCTGCTCTACAGCTGTGGTAATCACACGGCGTGTCTCTTCCGGAAAGCGTTCGATTTCTCCAAGAAAGGTTACCTTGATATTATTTTTTTTCAGCTCTGCCAGATAGCGGTTAAAAAAAAGCTTCGGCAGCTTGCACAGATACTCCACCTCATCCTGCGGGCGTTTCCAGTTCTCCGTGGAAAACGCATAGCAGGTCAGCGCCTTAACGCCCAGCGTATTGCATGCTATGGCAATTTTTCTTATATTTTCCGCTCCCTGCTTATGACCGGCAGTTCTCGGCAGACCTCGTTTCTTAGCCCAGCGTCCATTTCCATCCATGATGATGGCAATGTGCTGCGGTATGACTCTTGTATCCATAAGGATTCATCCTCCTACAATCATTATCGCATGTTCATCAGAACAGAATTATTATACCATACTTTCCATGAACTACCATACTTTTACAGCTATACAGCTGAATTTGATTCCCTTTTTTTACATATAGCACAAGAAAAGAGATGCTGCTTGCCAGACATCTCTTGTATGCTTTTATACCTTCATGATTTCCTTTGCTTTAGTATCCACAGCAGAATCGATGGACTTTCCGATTTTATCCGTCAGCTTCTGGATTTTCTCCTGCGCATCCTTCTTCAAATCCTCCGTCAGCTCCTTATCCTTTTTCACAGCATCGTTTGCATCACGGCGAATATTACGGATGGCGATTTTTGCTTCCTCTCCCATTTTATGAGCGGATTTTGCCAACTCCTTGCGGCGCTCCTCTGTTAACGCAGGAACATTCAGACGAATGACTTCCCCGTCACTTTGCGGAACCAGACCGGTATCACTTGTCTGAATTGCACGTTCGATATCCTTCAGCGTCCCGCGGTCATACGGCTTGATGACAAGCTGACGTCCCTCGACAACCTTAACGGATGCCACCTGATTGATCGGTGTCGGACTTCCATAGTATTCAAACTGCACATGATCAAGCAGGGATGCATGTGCAATGCCGGTACGAATCGTTTTCAGATCCTCCTCCAGGACAGCTACAGCCTTCTTCATTTTTTCTTCAGCATGATTTAAGATTTCCATAGTATTACTTCCTTTCCTTTGTGATAACGGTTCCCGTAATATCCCCCTGTACAGCCTTCAGGATATTCCCGTGCTCATTCATATTGAACACGACCAGATCAATGTCATTGTCCATGCACATGCTGGTAGCTGTCGTATCCATAACAGCCAGTCCTTCCTGAATCAGGTCCATATACGTGAGCGTGTCATATTTTACAGCATCCGGATTGGTTTTCGGATCCGCATTGTAAACGCCGTCCACACCATTTTTCGCCATCAGAATCACATCGGCTCCGATTTCGCTCGCACGAAGAGCTGCTGTGGTATCCGTTGAGAAATAAGGATTTCCTGTTCCGGCACCGAAGATTACAACACGGCTTTTTTCCAGATGACGGTTTGCACGACGCACAATGAACGGTTCAGCCACCTTCTGCATTTCAATCGCTGTCTGTACACGGGTAGGAACACCTTCCTGTTCCAGCGCACTCTGTACTGCCAGCGCATTGATTACGGTTGCCAGCATTCCCATATAGTCCGCCTGCACTCGCTCGATTCCCATCGTCTCCGCCATCTTGCCGCGAATGAAGTTTCCTCCGCCGACAACGATAGCCAGATCGACACCAAGCTCATGCACCTGTTTCAGTTCCTTTGCCAGTGAAGCAAGAATTTTGGGATCAAAGGAATTCCCTGGAGAGGACAATGCTTCTCCGCTTAATTTCAGCAATACTCGTTTGTACATAATTACGTCCACCTTTATCATTTTTTATGTATGGATTATGAAATCCTTTCGTTCTTATTATAAAGAAAAAGCTATCAAAAAGGAAGAGGATTCTGTTGTTTTTTCCATTTTCCTCTTCCTGCGCACCGGATGCTGAACCAAGCAGCAGGAGGAATCAAAAGACTACTGCTTCCCCTGCATTCCCGCTTGCTCTTCTCCCCTGTGCTCACACAGGGTACGGTGCCTTAAAAAAAGGACACAAAGAGTGTCCTATTTACCAAATGCCTGGCTCATTACTTCCTCAGCAAAGTTATCCTCACGTTTCTCGATACCTTCACCTACAGCGTAACGAATAAAGCTTGCGACAGTGGAAGCATGCTCCTTCAGGTACTGTCCAACCTTCTGGTCAGGATTCAGGAAAAACTCCTGCTCTACCAGACAAGCGTCCTTCAGATTCTTGGAAACCTTTCCTTCGATGATACCGGCAAGAACCTTTTCCGGTTTGCTAGCCAGCTTCTCATCGTTTTTAACGATTTCAGTCTGTACCTTACGCTCGTGTTCAACAACCTCAACCGGCATGTCATCACGTGTTACGTACTGTGGGTTCATACTTGCAATCTGCATTGCCATATCCTTAGCGACTTTTTCATCCGCACCCTTCAATACAGCCAGTGCAGAAATCTTTCCGCCCATGTGCATATAGGAAGCGAAAACTTCATCGTCTGCCTTTTCAACTACAGCCATACGACGCAGAGAGATTTTTTCCCCGATGGTAGCTGTTGCAGTCGTTACCAGATCTGCAATGGTTTCACCGTTCACCGTGCAAGCCAGTGCAGCATCCAGATCCGCAGGCTTGTTGGCAATCAGCGCGTTTTTGATAGTTTCCAGCAGCTCCAGGAACTGCTCGTTCTTTGCAACAAAGTCTGTTTCGGAGTTTACCTCAAAGATAACTCCGGTGTTGCCTTCCACACCGACACGTGTCAAGCCTTCTGCAGCGATACGGTCATTTTTCTTTGCAGCCTTTGCGATACCTTTTTCACGCAGCCAGTCGATAGACTTTGCGATGTCGCCATCACACTCCGTCAGAGCCTTTTTGCAGTCCATCATTCCTGCGCCTGTTTTTTCACGTAATTCTTTTACTAATGCAGCAGTGATCATGATCTTTCCTCCATTTATATACTTATGTTTATCTGCTTATTCAGCAGGCTTTGCTTCAGTGCTTTTTGCAGCATCGTTATTTGCCGGTCTGCTGTCAGCTGCCGGTCTGACATTTTCACGTCTCTGGTAAGGAGCCTTTGCGTTACGTCCGCGGTTACGGTCATAAGGACGACGGTTACGACGTTCTTCATTTCTCTGACGACGACGTCTTTCGTTCTCTGCAATCTGCTCTTCCACGTTGATGATAACATCCTTCATCGTTACATCGTTTTCGTTCTCATCAATGTTGTGAGCAACGCTTAACAGACCACCCTTAGCCTCAACAATAGCGTCAGCCATCAGTGTTGTAATCAGTTTTACGGAACGGATTGCATCATCGTTGGAAGCGATTGGGTAATCGACTGTTTCCGGGTCACAGTTTGTATCTACCATAGCAAATACAGGGATTCCCAGCTTTTTAGCCTCTGCAACTGCATTGTGTTCTTCCTTTGGATCGATAACGAAGATTGCGTTTGGCAGCTTCTTCATTTCCTTGATTCCGCCCAGGAAGTTTTCCAGACGAGCCTTCTGCTTCTTAACCTGTGCGATTTCTTTCTTAGGGTACAGGTCCAGTGTTCCGTTTGCTTCCATCTCTTCGATTTCAACAAGACGTTTTACACGTTTCTGAATCGTACGGTAGTTTGTTAACAGACCACCCAGCCATCTCTGATTTACAAAGAAGCTTCCGGAACGAAGTGCTTCCTCAACAACCACAGCCTGTGCCTGTTTCTTCGTACCTACGAACAGTACCTTTCCGCCTTTTTCAGCGATATCTTTCATTGCCGCATATGCAGTGTCCAGCTGTTCCAGAGTTTTCTCCAGATTGATGATGTAAACACCGTTTCTGCTTGCATAGATGTTTGGTTTCATTTTTGGGTTCCATCTGCGTGTCTGATGACCGAAATGTACACCAGATTCCAATAATTTTCTCATTGTTACTACTGACATGATATATCCTCACTTTCCGTTACGCCTCCATCACTTCCACGCGGCAGCAACTTGTCACCGGCGCATACACTGCGTCTCAAAGCACGGGCTGCCGAATCCATGATGTGTGTAGTGTGCGTATTCGCACCGTTGTTTATTATATCACATTCATTGTTCTTTTCAATAGTTTTTTTACTTTTCTTGTGCCCGCGGGTGTGCCTGCGTGTACGCCCTCTTTAAGCGATCCTGCGTCACATGCACATATACCTGCGTTGTCGAAAGCGATGCATGTCCCAGCAGCTCCTGCACCACACGCAAATCGGCACCGTTATCCAGCAGATGAGTCGCAAAGGAATGGCGGAACATATGCGGGTGCACATGTACCGATAACGCACAGGCGTCCGCGGCCAGCTGCATGCGGTACTGGATGCCCCGTGTGGTCAGTCCCTTTCCTCGCTGATTGATGAAGACGACAGCGTGCTCTTCCTTCATCCATTGCGGACGCACCTCCTGTAGATAGCGCTTTAGCAGTTCTCCTGCCAGCGCATAGAAAGGGACAATGCGCTGCTTGTTTCCCTTACCGAGAACGGTTATAATGCGATCGTGCAAATCGACATCGCACAGCCGAAGGGCTGCCGCCTCACTCACACGCAGTCCACAGGCATACATCAGCTCAAACATCGCACGATCCCGCAATCCATCCGGTGTTTCCAGATCAAAGCTGCTCAAAAAGGTATCCATTTCATCATAAAACAGAAATTCCGGTATCCGTTTGGCGCGTTTCGGTGTCTTGAAATAGAGAAACGGATTTTGTGCGATTCCCACATATTCATTCAGATAGCGGTAAAAGGAACGAAGAGAGGAGAGCTTGCGGGCAATCGTGGAATTCTTCATTTCTCCGTTGACACCGGGCTTCTCACGTAAGGCGGCGATGTAATTCATCACGATGATGCGATCCGCATCCTGCAGCTCCGCAATTCCCTCCGCCTGCAAAAAAGAGATAAACTCGCGTATATCTCTTTGATAAGCGGAGCGTGTATGCACACTGCCGCTGTTGAGGGAGTCCATGTATTGCAGAAACCGCGCAAGCAGCTCCTCCATCAGTCAAACTCCTTTTTGTATGTATCGATTACGGATAGCGCCTGCTTGGCAAACGCCTCCTTGCGATCCTTCTTCTTCACCTTTTCCAATAGTCGCATAATTCCGAAGTTGGCATTCATCGGCTGAAAATAGCGCTCGCTGGCATGGGTGATGTAATGTGCCATAGACCCGATCACACAGGTATCCGGCAGCTCTACAACCGCCTTCTCACGCATGAGGTTGGCCATATTCATCCCAGCCAGAAGTCCGCTTGCCGCACTTTCGACATAGCCCTCCACGCCGCACAGCTGACCGGCGAAGAACAGATCATCCCGCTGGACATGCTGATAGGTGGGGCGCAGAACCTTCGGTGCACACAGATAGGAATTGCGGTGCATGACACCATAGCGCACAATGGAAACATTTTGTAAGCCGGGTATCATGGACAGCAGGCGCTTTTGCTCTCCCCATTTCAAATGCGTCTGAAAGCCGACGATGTTATACAGGCTTGCCACGGCATTATCCTGACGCAGCTGTACAACGGCATAGGGTGTTGTCCCATCCGGACGCTCCAGGCCAACCGGCTTCATCGGACCAAACAGCAGTGTCTGCCGGCCACGGCGTGCCATTTCCTCAAACGGCATACAGCCTTCAAAGTAGGTTTCGTCCTCAAACTCGTGCAGCTGTGCGGTTTCCGCATGAATCAGCTCTTCATAAAAGGCATCAAACTCCTCCTTGTTCATCGCGCAGTTGATATAGGCAGCCTCTCCCTTGTCATAACGGGATTTGATATACGCCTTGGAAAAGTCAATGCTGTCCTTTTCTATGATCGGAGCTGCTGCATCATAGAAATGGAAATACTCTGCATGGGTATATTCCTGTATGGCTTTGCTTAAGGCATCGCTTGTCAGCGGCCCGCTGGCAATGATGCAGGGACCATCGGGGATCTGTGTTACCTCTTCCTGAACGACCTCAATCAGCGGATGCTGTTTCAGCTGTTCTGTAATACGCCGCGAAAACGCCTGACGATCCACCGCCAGCGCACTGCCGGCCGGAACCCGTGTAGCATCCGCACTCTCCATGATGATGGAATCCAGATGCCGCATTTCCTCTTTCAAAATCCCAACTGCATTGTTCAGGGAATCCGAACGGAGGGAATTGGAGCACACAAGCTCCGCAAAGTTTTCACTGTGATGTGCCGGTGAGGATGTTTTCGGCCGCATTTCCACAAGCCGTACCGGAATATTACGCTTTACCAGCTGCCACGCCGCCTCACAGCCTGCCAGACCGGCTCCGACAACGGTTACCTTTTCCATCATGATTCGCTGCCTTCCTCTTCTGTGCTTGCAGCCTTCTTAACGGCTTTCTTCACTGCCTTTTTCACGACCTTCTTGGTCGTTTTCTTGGCAGCCGTTTTCTTTTTCGATGCAGCTCCATCCTGAGCATCACTCTTTTCCTTCTTCGGCTCCTTTTTGATGTAGCGGCATTTTGGATAATTGCTGCAGCCGACAAAGGTCGTGCCGAAACGGGATTTTCTTCTTACCAGCTCATGACCGCAGTCCGGACACATTTCTCCGGTAGGCTCCGGTTCTTCCTTCGTTTTGTTGCTCTTGATGTATTTACAATCCGGGTAATTGCTGCAGGCCAGAAAGGAGCCATAGCGGCCTTTTTTCGTCACCATCTTGCTTCCGCATTTCGGGCAGACCTCTTCTACGGCATTCTCATCCTCATCCTCTCCCTTGGTGTAGCGGCATTCCGGAAAGTTGATACAGGAGATGAATTTACCGAAACGCCCGATGCGATACACCAGATCGTTTCCGCAGTCCGGACATTTTTCTCCGGTGCGCTCCAGCTCCTTCTTTTGCATATTCTCATATTCATTCTGCAGCAGCGGCTCGAATTCGTTGTAGAAGGTGCGAACCTCCTCGATATTGTTTCGCTCCCCTGCCGCAATCTCATCCAGGTGATGCTCCATATTCGCCGTATAGGATACATTGATAATTCCACTGAAGAATTCCTGCAGCTTGGTATCGGTCAGCTCCCCCTGTTCACTCGGGATGAAAACCTTCGTCTTGCTTCCCTCACTCGGACGCTCCAAAGAGACATAGCCACGCGCCTGCAGTGTATCAATGATGATTGCATAAGTGGACGGACGTCCGATTCCCTTTTCCTCCAGATCCTTAATCAGGCGGGCTTCACTGTAGCGAAGCGGCGGTTCTGTAAAGTGCTGTTTTCCTTCCAGCTCAACATCCTTCAGGATTTCCTGTTCTTCCATGACCGGCAGCATTTCATCCTTCACGGTTTCATAGTCGCTGTAGATTTTCAGATAACCGTCAAAGGTCAGAATGGAGCCGTTTGCACTGAATTCACAGCCATCGGATACAATTTGTACATTGACGACATTGCTCTTGCTTGGTGCCATCAGGGATGCCAGCGTTCTGGCATAGATCAGCTTATACAGCTTATATTGATCATTTGTCAGATATTCCTTGACGCTTGCCGGCGTATTCAAAATACTCGTCGGACGGATGGCCTCATGCGCATCCTGTGCATTTTCACTGTTTTTCTGACGGGCACGTCCCTTATAGTCCTTCCCGTAGGTTTCTTCTATATAGCTTTCCGCATCCTTGACAAATTGATCACTCAGTCGTGTGGAGTCGGTACGCATATAGGAAATCAGACCCTCGCTGACTCCTCCCGCAAGCGGAAGCCCCTCATACAGCTTCTGTGCAATCTGCATGGTTTTCTTCGCTCCAAAGCCCAGCTTGGTGCTTGCCTCCTGCTGCAGGGTGGAGGTGATAAACGGCATTCTCGCTTCTTTCCTGCGAACCTTCTTTTCAATGCTGCTGACGATAAAATCATGACAGCAGCGCTCGATCACGGCATTTACCTCTTCCTGCGTCTTCAGGTCAGCCTTCTTGCCGTCAATCTTGTTCAAGGATGCACGAAACGTCTTTCCATCCTTTTCAATATTGGCAGCCAGTGTCCAGTATTCCTCACTCTTAAATGCACGGATTTCATTCTCTCGCTCGACGATCAGACGCAGTGCCACAGATTGTACACGGCCTGCGGATTTGCTTTTTATTTTACTCTGCAGCAGTTTGGACAGCTTAAAGCCGATGATACGATCCAGCATACGGCGTGCCTCCTGAGATTTCACAAGGTCCTGATCAATCGTTCGCGGATGCTCAAACGCCTCCACCACTGCATGCTTTGTGATTTCGTTGAAGATGATTCGGTTTTCTTCCTCCATGTTCAGCTCCAGCACATTTGCCAGATGCCAGGCAATCGCCTCACCCTCACGGTCGGGGTCACTTGCCAGATATACATGATCGCTTTTTTTCGCGAGGTCCTTCAGCTCCTTAACGACTGCTCGTTTGTCACTGCTGACCTTGTAGGTCGGCTCGAAATCATTCTCAACATCGATTCCCAGACCGCCCTTGCCACTTGTCGCAAGATCACGTATATGTCCTTTGGATGAAACAACATGATAGTCGCCACCCAGGTATTTTTCTATGGTTTTGGATTTGGAAGGGGATTCCACAATAACCAGATTTTTCATGTTATGCCTCCTAGCAATTAAATATACGTCTCCTATTATTCGCACAATTTCCTGTTTTGTCAAACATTTTTTAAAAAATAAGCCGTAGATCATCCTCATCCACAAGGATATTTGCCCCTTGTGAGATCAACAGATTGCAGCCGGTTCCGGCCTCATCCAGATAAGCGTGAGGCACACAGTAAACAGGAATATCCAGCTCCAGCGCCTCATTCACCGTCAGCAGTGAGCCGCTTCGCCTGCGGGCCTCCACAACGATGATTGCCTCACTCAATGCGGCAATAATTCGATTTCTCCAGGGAAAGTGGTACGCATAGGGCTTTGTCCCGTTTGGATATTCACTGATGATCAGCTGCTTTTTACGCATAACTGCATACAGAGACGCATGCTCTCTTGGATATATGACATCCAGACCGCAGCCAATCACTGCAATCGTATGCTGATCCAGCGCACTGCGATGCGCCTGTCCATCAATTCCTCTGGCAAGACCGGACACAATGACGAATCGCTCCTTCATACAATCGGTGATGCGTGCACAGTTTCTAAGCCCCGCAGCACTCGCCTGACGACTGCCGACGATGCCGCAGCCAGACCTCTCAAGCAGTGTTATATCACCTTCATAAAACAATATCCATGGCGGACAGGCAAGCCTTCGCAGCTTGTCGGGATAGGCTTGATCAGCAATCGTCACAAAGTCTCCCTCATACGCCCTCCGCTTCCAGGACTCCTGCCTTTCCAGCGCCAGCTTCATCTTTTTCCAGTCGCCTTCATAGCGCAGTGCATAGCACAATAATTGTTCTCTCATAATATCACCTCATATGTATATACGAAATGAACATCGAAAACTCCTAAAAAAAACAGGAAAATTTCCTGTTTTTCATGAATAACATCTGTGCTAAGGTACTCTGCGTGTTTCATTTAGCCTTTTTTTGGCTTTATGACTTCATCCAGTGCATCCTTCGCCGCATCATCCACCAGAATTTCTCTGGCGCTTGTCAGGAAGGAAGCCATATTCTGCATTTCGCTTGGCACCACAATCTTGGTAGCCTTGCCGTCCGCCATTTTCTCATAGGTTTCCAGACTCTTCAGACTCAGATATTCCTTCGTCGGGTTGGCATCCTTAATCATCTCAATACCACGGGCCTGTGCCTCATAAATACGTTCCATTGCACGGGCCTGTCCTTCTGCTTCCGCAATCATTGCTTCCTTCTTTGCATTAGCACGCAGCACCATAGCCTCCTTTTCACCCTCGGCAGTCAGGATATTGCTTCGTTTTTCACCCTCTGCACGAAGAATGGATTCACGGCGTTCACGCTCTGCACGCATCTGCTTTTCCATCGCTTCCTGAATATCGCGCGGCGGAATGATGTTTTTAACCTCTACACGATTAACCTTGATACCCCATGGATCCGTCGCTTCATCCAGAATCGCACGCATCTTTGTATTGATACTCTCACGGGAGGTCAGCGTTTCATCCAGCTCCAGATCACCAATGATATTACGCAGGGTGGTCGCCGTTAAATTCTCAATTGCAGTGATCGGCCCTACAACACCATACGTATACAGCTTTGGATCGGTAATCTGAAAATATACAACCGTGTCAATCTGCATGGTAACATTATCCTTGGTGATAACCGGCTGCGGAGCAAAGTCCTTTACAACCTCCTTCAATGTCACCTTATTCGCAACACGATCCACAAAAGGAACCAGAATATGAATTCCTGTGTTCCACGTTGTATGATAGGCACCCAGTCGTTCAATAACATATGCCTTTGCCTGCGGCACGATACGGATGAGGTAGGCAAACAGCCCAACCAGAATCAGTACAACTACAACAAGCAGTATAATCTGAAATACACTCATCATCATTACCTTCTTTCTTTTTCTATCTTTCGGTTACTCTTTTCACAAGTAACTTAGCACCTTCAATAGCGACAACCTTGACCTTTGCACCTTCCTCGATGGAATCCTCCTCCACCGGGACAGCATGCCACATTGTCCCGTTCACCTTGACCTCGCCCCATTCGTCCTTTGTGACAAGCCTGGTAACCTGTGCAATCTCACCGATAAAGCGATCGGCATTGGTGGGCACCGTATTTCCACGCAGATAACGTGAGGCGATCGGGCGTACGATCAGCATACTGACAAGTGAAACAACAACAAAGCATACAATTTGCACCCACAGTGGAAGATTGATCAAAGCTGTCAATGCTCCAATCACGCCTCCCACGGCAAACCATATGGAAATCAATGCTGTAGGTGTAGCCAGTTCAACCAGAACCGCCCCTACGCAAATGGCAATCCAGATCAGTACCATAGTCCATTCACCCCTTATCTGCAGCCAGTTCATGGAGATCTGCTATCAGCATATTCTCCTTTTCATCATAGGCTGCGTTGATTTTCAGCCCGTTGATCGGCTGATTGATCATACCGGAAATCTCCTCGATGATCATTTTGTTGCTGATTCTTGCATACCCTTTTCCAACAGACACCTTATGCAGCTGATCCATAGATACCAGATGCAGATCGATTTCCCGTTTTGTAACGGGACGTATTCCTAATTTCAGGCTATCCTTATCCAGTCCGATCATGGCCCATCGCACATCCTCAAAATAAGAGGCAGCGCTGCTGTTCAAGGTAATGTTATTCGGATACAGCGTCAATACAAGCGTATATACATTGCCTTTAACCCATGTAAACATCCTGCCACCGCCTTTCCTGTTCCTTATCCATAGTATAGTACGGTTTTTCTTATTTCGCAACACATTTTTGTATACTTCTTATTATTTTTTACAGTTTTAAAAAAAGCAGCTCTTACACTGCTTAAATATCCAGTACCAGCTGTCGCATGGCAGCTACCGGACCATAGCTTTCGCGATACAGACCCTTCACCACACCATATCTGTGCAGTGCCTCTATATGAGCCTTTGTCGGATAGCCCTTATGCCGTGCAAAGCCGTATTGCGGATACTGCCGGTCATAGGCCTCCATCATACAATCCCGTGTAACCTTGGCCAAAATACTTGCGGCTGCTATACTGACACTTTTCTGATCTCCCTTGACAAGGGAAATCACATCCCGTTCGTTATGAGGAAGCGGCATGGCATCCGTCAGTATACCATCCGCCTGTGCAAACATGTCGCTTAGATCCTGCATCGCCTGCTGTGTCGCACGGTAGATATTCAGCTCATCGATGATCTTCGGCTCAATGATTCGTATATGATATTCCAGCGCCTGCTGCACCACCTCATGAAAAAGAGCCCTTCGCTTCTTATCACTCAGCTTTTTGGAATCATAGATTTCCGGATGGGTATACCCCGGCGGAAAAGCAACGGCCGCTACAACAAGAGGTCCGGCTATAGGACCTCTGCCTGCCTCATCAATACCTACGATGCAGCGTTTTCCCTGCTGCCACCATGCCTGTTCATATTCATTCGCTGTCTGCATGCGGCATCTCCCATGTAATTCTTCCCAGCTTATCATCCCGCAGCTCACGCAGAAAGGTTTCAATGGTACGCTTTTCGTCCATTTCCCCCTTACGCATGAAACCACGCTTTTGTGCAATCCGCTCCAGCATGACATAAGGATCCTCACACACTGCAATGTCATAGCGCTGCTGCAGCGCCTCCTTATGGTTCGCAATCAGATAGCGCATCGCCCAGGCGGCGATTTCCTCCAGCGGCAGGATTTCATCGCGGATGGCTCCTGTGATAGCCAGCAAAACGCCGACAGTTTCATCCTCGAATTTCGGCCACAGTACCCCCGGTGTATCGAGCAGCTCCAGATTCTGGTTCACCTTAGACCATTGCAACGCCCTTGTCACACCCGGGCGATCTCCGGTGACAGCCACCTTTTTTTTCGATATCCGGTTGATAAATGTGGATTTACCAACATTCGGTACGCCGACTACCATTGCACGGATGGCACGGGGACGGATGCCTCTTCGCTTCATGCGCTCGATTTTTGCCTGCATGAGCAGACGGCTTTCTTCCACGATTTTGGGTATGATATTCTCCTTCAGAATATCCAGTGCCACAACGCGTGTGGTATCATTCTCCAACGCACTGCACCAGAGTCTGGTTGCCGCTGCATCCGCCTTGTCCTTTTTGGACAGCACGATCAGCCGCGGCTTGTTCTGACACAGCTCTTCAATCATGGGATTCTTACTGGCGCTTGGAATGCGGGCATCCCGCAGCTCGATCACCATGTCCACCATGTTCAGTTTTTCCTGCATTTCCCGCTTCGCCTTGGTCATATGACCCGGAAACCATTGAATGCGTATTTTATCATCCGCCATTGCCTACATACCTCGCTTTCGAAAACGGCTGGTAAACGAATACGCCTCTGGCGATGATCTGTTCCCGCCGAAACGGCCCCACAGCATCATTTCTTGAATCCAGAGACTCATTGCGGTTATCTCCAACCAGCAAATATTCATCCTTACCCAGCTTTTTTGATGTATAATCCTGTGTAAAATAAAGCTTATTCGTACGTTTTTTCACCTGTTCCACATAGCTTTTATCCAGAAACGGTTCCTTTGTTGCCTTTCCATTGACATACAATACGCCCTCACGGTAGCTGATGGTTTCCCCAGGCAGACCAATCACACGCTTGACCCACAGATCATCGCTTCGATATTCTCTTGCGACAACAACATCAAAGCGTTTGATTTCCCCAACATAATTTGCCGCCATATTGATGATCACCGATTCCCCCTCCTGCAGCGTTGGATACATGGAGGTACCACGCACTTCCTCTTTACGTGCCACGAAGACCAGAATGATCATTGCCGCAACCACGGTTATCAGAATCAGCCGGGCGAAGTCAAGGATAGTATATACAATGTCCAGATTGCTTCTGGTTCTTTTGTTTTTGTTCATATATTATTCCGCCACTCTCATTTTATTAAACGGCAGTACAATGAAAAAATCCACTGCCTTGATATCTGCGCGCCGAAAGGGACCCAGCTCCCGGGAGTCCTTGCTTGCATAGCGATTATCCCCCAGCAGAAAGTATTCATCCTCTCCCAGCTGCACCTCGTCAAAATCCTCTGTGAATTTATAATTTTCCGTTAATCGGATACTATCCGCATAGTCATTATCAAGATAGGGCTCCTGAATTGCTGAATCGTTGATGTATACCGTATCCCCACTAGCCCGAATCCGTTCACCGGGCAGACCGATCACTCGTTTCACCAAATAGGTATGCGCTTTTTTCTTATCGTAAACAATTACGATATCTCCGCGCTTGATTTCCTGAAAATGACCGGAGAACGCGTTGCCGAAGCCAAATTCTCCTGTTTTCAGCGTTGGATACATACTGCCGCCCTGCACACGCAGCGGCCGCACAAGATAATTGGCTGTCAGATACACGAGCACAAAACAGACGAGGAATATTTTCAGCAATGAAAACAGGTTGGAAAAAATCACGCCTGACAGTGATTCATGTTCTTCCAGTCTGTGTCTGTCCTTCTCCTGCTTCTGCATCGTACACCCTCCAGCCTAAAAATAAAAAGTCGAGCAAGACCCGACTTTTTTCCAGCTTAACGAACTTCTTTAATACGAGAAGCCTTACCAGAACGTCCGCGTAAGTAGAATAATTTATTTCTTCTAACCTTACCGTTACGTACAACTTCGATTTTTTCAACAATTGGAGAGTGAATCGGGAATGTTCTTTCTACACCGATCTGGTTAGAGATTTTACGAACAGTGAATACTTCGTTGATTCCTCCACCCTGTTTTGCGATAACCAATCCTTCAAATACCTGGATACGGGATTTGTCACCCTCTTTGATCTTAACGTGTACACGAACGGTACTACCTGATTTAAAGAATGGGACATCTTTCTTCAATTGTGATTTTGTTACTTCATTTACTAACTGCATGTTCATAATAATGGCGCTCCTTTTCTATTCATCATAACGTAGAGGCTCTTGAATCATACTGTTCAGCGGAACCGCGTGCCACAAAGGCTTATATATGATATCACAGATCTGGGATATTTGTAAATACTTTTTGATCCATTTTTTTACAGTGGTAAAGAAGAAGTCGTTTTCAGAAAGGTCGGGTCCTTTCTGCTATTATCATACCATTTTCACCAACTAAAAAAAAGGAGAATGCCGAATTTTACAAAGAAAATCCGAACTGCTCTCCTCCTTTTTCAGCCGGCACTCTCCAGCATTTCCAAATAGGCGAGCATTTGCGAAATATCGTCCCCAATCATCGTCCGCTTACTGCGCTCGATCTGCAGATTTTTTCCGGTCATAATATAGGAAGGAAACAAGCGGATATTCCCGTCCATCCAGATGCTGTTGCGCAGCTTGTAGGTGGAGCCGGCAGGAATGTGTGCCGTATGATTGCGTCTGGCAATCATGGTATGCATACGTATCGCAACATCCCCCATCAGCATGATTACACGCAGATTTTCAAATAGCTTCAGCTCTTTCTCCAGAATGACAGAGTTTTCCTGCAGCTGCTGCTTGGTAAAGCCCTCCTTTGGCTTTGGCAGCTTGCAGGCATTGGTTACGTAAATCCCCCGTGCAAGCAGATGGGCAGGTTCCGAATCCGAAAAAAACGAGCGCAAAGACACAGCATATTCGCCATCCGTATTCCCATAAAAATCATCTTCATCCCGGAATGGTGCGCATTCATTCACCATTACCACGCGTATGTGTTCAGGCAATATCTCTATGTCATTCATAGCCAGCGCCGTATGGGAAAACTGCTCCAGATAGCTCTTCATGTTCATTTTGAACCTCTCCTTTTTCCAAAGTATAGCATGCCTTCTAGGACAGCGTATTGTCATATTCCAAAAAAGAGTATATAGGAGGTATCTGTTGCACACCGCCGATCCTTTACACCATGGATAGCAGCGCATTCTCTCCCCTCCAACAAGGCGATGGTATTCACCCATAGCTGATCCATACACAGAGCCCCTTTTTCTTCAAACCACTTGCTTATCTCTGTCATTATACAAATAGCCTCACCAACAAAAAGCTTCCTATTCTACATAATCATCAGGTCATGAATGAATCATGCTTTAGCATAAGTAAACGAGAATATGTATCGACATATGGGGAATACATGTCCAATCTGTGCTTTCTTTCTTCACTCTCAAATCCGTAGCAAGGCAAGGCACGCATATCCATTTCTCATTTTTCTGTCGTTCTATGTGAGATACCATATCTCAGATTCATTGTATCGGAAAGGCTTTTTTCGCCTCAGGAATACCGTTGGCTGTAATGTTCACATATTTGAAATTTTACAAATAAAGCGAAGTACAGCTGTCCCCTATATGTACCTCATCCCCTGATAAAGCAGACAATTAGCAAACATTTTATTTGTGCAGCGAACCAATATACTCATAAAAAGGCAAAGGATTTCTTTTTATCCTTCACCTTGTTCCTTCTCAGTTTTTATTTCATTCAAAAGCTTCAATTCTTCTTTCGTAAACACACGACCCTGTAATAAATCCGGACGTTTCTCCATCGTCTTCTTCAACGATTCCTTCAACCGCCATTTACGGATATTGGCATGATGTCCACTCAGTAAAACATCCGGTACCCGCATCCCCTCATATTCGATCGGACGGGTATATTGCGGATACTCCAGCAGCCCGTTTTCAAAAGAATCATCACTGTGACTTTCCTCTTTGATAACGTGATCCAGCAGTCGTATGACCGCATCGGAAATCACCAGGGCAGCACCTTCTCCTCCGGTCAGCACGAAATCTCCAAGAGATACCTCCATATCCACAAAGGAACGGATGCGCTCGTCAAAGCCCTCATAGTGTCCGCAAAGAATGATTAAATGCTTTATTTCAGAGGCAAAGCGGTGCGCCAGCCTTTGATCAAAGCGATTCCCCTGCGGTGTCATCATAATGACGAAGGATTCCTCCGTGCGTACCGATTGCAGGCAATCCACAATCGGCTGGCAGGACAGCACCATCCCCTGCCCGCCACCACACGGCGTATCGTCCACATGGTTGTGGCGATCTAACGTAAAGGCCCGAAAATCCACCGTTTCAAATTCCACAAGCTGCTGTTCGAGTGCGCGCTTGATTATGGATGTGGAACGAAAGCTGTCAAAAAACTCAGGAAACAGTGTCAGCACGGTTATCTTCATACAAGCCCCTCCATCAGCTCCACCTTCATCACCTTGCTTTTACGATCAAACTCCTTGACAAAGGCTCTGACAAAAGGAATCAGAATATCTTTATCCTTCGTTTTGACACGCAGGATTGCATTGGCTCCAGTTTCTATGATTTCGCTAACTGTCCCCAGCTGTACACCCTCCATATCATAGACCACGGCATCCTGCAATTCATGAAAATAAGCTTCGTATTCATTCAGCTCCTGCAGCTCCTCTTCCCGTATGGTCAGCATGCTCCCCTTCCAGCCTTCCACCTGATTGATATCATCATAGCCTTCAAATTTGACAAGCAGTTGTCCCTTGCTTTCACGTACATGCTGCACCTTCAGATCCAACTGTTCTTGCGCCAGCTGCAAATGCACAACTGCTCCCTTATGAAATCTCAGCTCTGGAAAATCCGTAAGCACCTTGACCTTCATTTCACCGCGAAGACCATGTGTATTAACAAGCATACCGATATTGATTTCTTTCATATGTTCTACCTCCAAAAAAAGGATGCGAAAGGCATCCTAATATGATTCAAACTTGATGGTAACTCTCTTATCTTCTTTTCTTGATGCCACAGACATCATCTGACGAATAGAAGAAGCCATCATGCCACGACGTCCGATCAGGCGGGCAACATCATCACTGTTGGCATATACATACAACAGAATTTCATTATCCTCCAGTGTCGGCATCATTTTGACAGATACATTGGTCTTATCCTCAACCATCGGTGTTACAAGATCCAACAATACTTTTTCGTAATCGATCATACTCTTTTACTTAGCGTTTTTTTCTTCGTGCAGACGTTTCATGATTCCTTCTTTAGAAAGAATGTTACGAACAGTATCAGAAGGCTGTGCCCCTTCTTTCAGCCATTTTGTAGCCAGCTCTTCGTTCAGCACTACGCTTGCAGGATTTGTTGTTGGGTTATAAGTACCGATGATTTCGATAAAACGTCCATCTCTAGGTGCGCGGGAATCCGCAGCGACAATTCTGTAGAAAGGTTTTCTCTTGGACCCCATTCTCTTTAATCTTAATTTTACAGCCATATAATTTCCTCCTATTGGTTATTTTCTTAACATTACCTTGATAAGTATACCATAGATTATCCACCTGTCAAGGTTTTTTACTTGACACCCTTGTTTTTTTTATGCTTGTCGTATGTTCCCTTATAGATTCCCTGTCAGGGAGAATGATAAAGAACAGCTTTGATAAAGCACAGTTTTAACAGCAAGAACTTTCTCAAAGGTAATCAGCGGCTCTGATAACTCTGGAACTATAGCTTTTACTTCTCAATCGGTAATATACAGCCTCCTGCCTATGGGAAGTGCTGCACCCGGATCCTTTCCTGCATTACTTTGCTGTTCAGGTACAGTAAATAGACGGTAAAACTACATCGATTCTTATGTAAGCAGAAAAAAGCAGCTAGTGCACTGTGCTGCTTTTCGTCTTGTCATCATTACGTTTATTTCTCCATACCTTTTCTGTGCTTTTTCCGAAGCACAAGTGCCATCAGGAGTATTGCTACTGCTGCCGCTGACAGCCACAAGGCTTCATTTTGCATATCGGCTGTGCTGACAGCATCGCTCTTCTTTTTCACTGAAGCCTCTGTTTTTTCATGTGAAGAGGATGGCTGTTTCAAGTCAGTAACCGGCTGCTCTGGTTGCGTATTTGGCTGCTTCTCACCCTCAGGCTTGTTTGTTGGCTGCTCTGGCTGCTCTCCCGGATCCTTGCTCGCATCTGCTTTCTTTTCTGCAACCAGTGCGTATATTGAAAATTGATCTGTGGAAAAGGTCAAGGTTCCATCCGCATTGGCATGCAATGGAAGCTTTGTGATTTTGCCATCATGCAGTCGCACCATATAATAGCTTGTATCCTGCTGTGCGGTTCCCTGAGGCAATATGATGGCATAGGAAATCGGCTGTTTCAGCTGCTTTATTTCCCCCAGCAGGACTCCATCATCACTCACAAGGTGAAAGCTGAAGTCAAAATATTGCAGGGCAGTATGTTGAGCGGCCGCTATATTTGAAAGATAAGCCTGTATGATACGCAGATCCCCTGGATCGACTTCCTCTTCCCTACGCACATTGGCGTTTGCGGTCAGTGTGATAGCTTTCCCCTCATTCATCGCCTGTAAAACAGCGTTTCTAGTTACCTCATCCAGCACCTCCGCTGCGATTTCTCTTCCCTTCGCTATATCGGAAAGAATTTCGTCAACCGTATTCGCGATGATGTCCTGTGAATTTGCATCCGCAATACCTGCCTGACTTTCGTTAGATGGCTTCGCTGGATCAAGCGGCTTGATGTGCGGTTCCTTAACTTCATAGACAGACACATCACAGCTCGCCGTCACATGATCGATTGTTGCAGTAATCGTGCTGGTTCCATTTGCAACTGCAGTAATACTGCCATCCGCTTGCACAACAGCGACCGATTCATCAGAGGATGTCCAGGTGATTTGCTGCTGGTCTGCATCCGCAGGCAATATCTCCGCTTGCAGCGTATACGTATCCCCTTTTTTCATCAGCAGGTCCTTCTGCATTTTGATTTCCTGTACCGGAATCGGCCGATCGACAGTTACCGTTATGGTTTTCTGTGCATACAGCTTCGTTCCGTATCCATACATGATCACCGTGACTTCAGCACTTCCTTTTTTATCCTTGCTCTTCAAGCAGCCATTGCTGTCAACCTCTACAATACGTTCATCACTCGAACTCCATTCTATTTTATTATATGGAATCTTCTCCCCCTCAGGCACAACGCTGATCTGCAGCTGCTTCTGTGATGCCGGCTCCATTACAACGCTTTTCAGGTCAATATCAATGACCTTGCCCTCCACTTCCTGTGAATAGACCACACCAGATTTTGGATCCGTCAGTTTCCCGCTTATCCTCGCCACACCGCTGTTCTTCGCAACATAATACGCAGCATCCTTGCGTTGCTCAACGGCAATAATACGCTCATCACTGCTGCTCCACTGTACGACAGGCTTCTCCATATCCTTATCCAGCATCACAATGGTAGCGCTCAGCATTTTCTCTTTATCCGATCCGCTGTTGTATAGCGTGGAAATCGAAAACCGAAAGTCTCCAATACTTTGATCTGTTACATTCATATATTCATCACACACTGATTTTACTGTGACATTTGCATACGTGCCTCCAGAAATCACCCTGTATGGATATGTTTCATTCCAGTAATTCGCTGAAAGATCAATCGTTCCTTTTTTAAAATTGCAGCGTGCCGCATAGCCTGCAGAGCCTGACAAGCCATTCTCTCTAACGATATAATTTTGATTCACAGTAATCGCTGCAGCCTCTGGAGTATTTCCTTTGGGAAGGTAGATTCCATCCCCTTGACTCCCCTGTGCACCTGTCCCGGTGGTACCATCCTTATTCCAATTCAGAATATGATTTTCCGTAATTGAAAGCAATCCATTCACTGTCATGCTCCCCAGCTGAATTGTACTGTGATTGACATTTCCTATATAATTCCCGGTAATATACATCGTAGTAACCGGTAGCGTTGAATAGACACCATTTGTCGCATACCCATCTTCCCCAATGTTATTGATGTAGTTGTTTTTTATTTCGACAGTTTGAATGGTCTCATCATAACCACAATTGATATGTATCGCAGAAGTGCTTTGATCTGCGATATCCGTTATCACGTTATTCACAATTCTTATTGCCCCGCTCGATTTGATTGGAGCACCCCATCCAACGATATTGATCCCCTTGCCATGCAGAGTCAGTCCATTGATTTCCAAGGAGTCATCGCCCAAAAGACCGTTGACCTCTATACTACCGGTTAGAATGGTCTCCTCGTTGCTTCTGGCTTTGCCGTTGCTATAGGCACTGACATTTGCCTGTGCTCCCCTCAGAAAAATCGTACGGGAAGAAGTATTCGATATCTTCAGCGACTCACCATAGGTCCCTGCCGGAATTTCAATCGTACCGGTTTCTCCAGCAGCAACAGCATTTATCGCAGCTTGAATGGTATCATAGGATTCCCTTGTATCTTGTTTTATCAATACGATTTTCTTCTCAGCCGCATGAATAAACCCCAAATCCTGAGCCGAAAGAAACAGAAAGGCTGACAGCATTACTGTCATCACCAGCTTTACAGCATTAACACATCTTTTCATTGCAGTACCTCCCTTTTATTTCACAAGGTATACTGTATGAGACATTCTAAAATCTGTGCATTTTTTGATAAAAATGCTCGATAGACATCAAATTATAGCTATTATTCTATGGTTTTATGGATGTCTTGAATTGTATACATTATTAAATACCACATTTATATACTACCCTGCTTTTTATGATTTTGCAATCGTTTACATGATTTCTATTTAAAAACTTATTTCTAATGCGTAATGCTTTCACTGAGACACTGCATACGATGCACAGCCTCTTGCCTGTATAATATAAAAAGCGTTCGCTCTGCCATACGCTGCCCAGGATCAAAGGAAGCATCCTCATTTTTCTTCAAGCTAGGAGATAGCATAAAAGCAAAACAATTGTGGCTCTACCTCGATGATCAGGAAACGAAAAACAGAGGAATCCGAATGCATCAACAAAGTGCTGGATTCCCCTTTTTATAAACAGCTGCAGGTCGCAAGGAATCAGCTTCCCCCTTCAATTTCTCTTAACTACTCATCCCCACCTAGCCATTTGCGTGCTGCAAGCGTCTTTTTAAGAAGCTCCTGCATTCTTCATTCGCTGTTTCTTATTCATCCGCAAATTGTATAGAACTTTCACTGCTTTTCCAGCAAAAACATACACATTTTACAATCCAGCGTAAAGCCGCATTGTATCAGATTTTTCCGGATAGCGATATTATGATCATCAATTTCTCCAATCAGCTTATGAATATCATTTCGCCAGGCCATGTCCAAGGCCTTTTGCAGCAGCACACTGCCAAGCCGCCTTCCCTGATAATCGGAATGCACGCCGATATATCCGATTCCTCCAATATCATCCAGCAGCCGATTGACACTGATAAAGCCTGCTGGACGCCGGTTGATAAACAGAACCTGAAACAAGGTATCACTTTCTTCATCATCCAGCAGCTCCTCCATTTGCTTTTGAACTGCCGGATACAGCCCCAAGCATGTATGCTCTTTTTGCAAATACAAATCCAGCGTGGTCCTGCTTGCACTTACCATCAGCTCCAGCAGATTTTCCTTCGTCAGCTGCTTTGCCGGCACAAACTCATAGGGATATACATTCTGTTCAGCGCTCATCGCCGTGTAGCTTTCCCGCTTGATTTCTATGGGAAACCAGCGCTTTAATGCCCGATAGAGGAGCGTATGATTGATCTTGTCTGAGTACAAATCAATACGCCACTCTCTGCTTCGATCCAACCGCTTGACAACATCCCCCACAAACTGATCTGCCTCACTTTGTTCTACATCCTCCAGTGTCAGATTGCCGATATAGGATAGCTCATCATAAATAACTGCTCTGGCAACCACCTGCTCCCTGCGAATCATCACATAGCATTGCTGCAAAGACAGCTCCTGTCTGCTTAATTTCTGTTTTAGGGAATGATTCTGTTCTTCACTGCTGGCAGGCATTGCTGTCATAGATGCTACATACTGCTCTTTACAAATCTCTGTTTTCATTTTTTTGTCCTTTCCTTTCATAATTTGCTGCGTAGGAAAGAAAAAAGCATCCCAAGGGATGCCCAGAACTGCACTAGTTATCAACACGGCAATCTGTATCTTTCCTCAGTTTATACGTTCTGAATGTATTCATACAGACCACCTGCCTTTCTCATTTTATAGCGTACCTTCAAGGTACAACAATAGCATAGCATATTCACGTGTGTTTTTCCAGATTATTTGTGAAATTCAATCAAATACGTTTGATTGAGCACCAATGTATGATCATCCAGAGGATACGCAAAGAGGACTGCTGTCTCATCGCTCAATAATTTCGAGTCCAAATGAACCCATCGTTGCTGTGATGCAATATAGATGTCCAAAGCATCGTTTAGCGTATTCTCACTGATATAAAAGCCATTATACGGATACAATATGCTGTCACCTGCACGCGTATTTTTGGGAAGTGGAATCAACTGCTTTTCCTGTGTCCGAATATTCAATAATTCGATGGAGGATCCCTTTTCTCGATACAAATAGTCGCTCACAAAGGGAACTGCACATTGGTAGTCTCTGTATTCTGTCCATGTATCCCTACGGTAATCATATACGATTGGATAAGAAGCCTCGGTCGTATCATCCACCGCATAGCTCTTTGTTGTAATAATGCCGGCATCTCCAGCCATACGCAGCTCATTTCCCAGCAGATAGCCAGGTAATTGCTTCGTATCCAGCATGCGGCGGGTATTTTCTTTCCTGTCCAGCAGCACCCATTGCGCTTCTGTTTTTTCCTCTGCCCACCCCTGTGCCAAAGCATACGTGCGGTACAGCAGAAATCGCCCTGACGTACTGCTTTGTACAGTATTGGCATAGATATGCCTTCCAGCATCAGCTTCAGCAGCATATGCATAGGACAAATCTCCAATGGATTGAACCTCAGCTGTTTCAGGTTCAATGAGATAGGCATTTTGAAATGCATCCTGCACATATGTAATAACCAGCCTTTTGTCCGCTAGTACGCTGAACGACGAATCCGGTAGCCCGTTTTCCTCTTCTCCTCGCAGATATAAAGGAAGGTACTGGTTGTGTAGACGAATATATTGTAATTGTACGTTCACGGTGCCATTCTCTACAGGCAGCTGCAGCTCCATACTTTCCTTACCTACAGCATTTCCTACAATGTCTCCTTTTTCATATACGGTAAACGTGTCTTCCTCTGCAATTTTTTCTTCCGGCAGCTTTACATAATAACGACAGTTGGCATCCAGACAGGTAATTTCATTGAGTGCTTGTACAGAAACAGGGGCTTCCTTCACCTGTGCTTCTTCCTGTTCACCAGTAAACAGTGATGAAAGCCAATCACGTACCGACTCGCTGCAGGCAAAAGCAGTGCCAAAGGAAAGCAGTGCCAGCAGTACGATCATCGCAAATCGCCATACACAAGCTCTTTTCCTTCTTTGGGAGGAAGCTATCTGATCCAGCAGTTGATTTTTCCAATTCTGCGGACAGTGGATATCATCAAAGCCCGTAAATTTTCTCTCACGCATCCTTCTCACCTCCCAAAAGTCTGCGCAGCTCCTCTTTCCCGCGCCGCATCCAGGACTTCACAGTATTCTCGCGTGCATTCATAAATATACTGATTTCCCGTATGGAATAGCCTTCGTAATAATATAGATACAAGACATTGCGATGATTAGGCACAAGCTCCATCAGCTCATACAGCTCCCTGCGCTGCCGGTCATCCTCCACCTGTGCAAAGGCTTCATCCAGCTGAATCCGATGCCTTCTCCAGAATTTTCGATGCTCATCTGCGCATGCATGTATGGTTGTTTGAATCAGCCAAGCCTTAACGTGCTGCACATCGTGAAATTCCATTGTCTGTGTATACAGCTTCAAAAAGACAGTTTGAAAAATATCCTTTGCATCCTGCTCATTTCCCATCCGCAAATACGCAAGACGGGTTACGGTATCCGCAAAGGCTTCCATGACTTCTTCAAACGTCATATCTGCATAAGTTTCCATGCCATGCTGACCTCCTCATAAGGAATTCCATCCCCTCTATTATAAACACGATTATGCAGGCAGAAAAGTTGCAGAGAAAAAATATTTCAATCCCTGTGCTTCCCATCGTTCCATAATTACAGACTTCTTCGCAAGCTGCGACATACCATACAGAATATTGATTTTAGCTGCAAGGCAGAGAATCATGCGCTATGTTTGCTTTCCTTGCTCGTAAATATTGTCAAAGAAAGATAAGCTCAAAACGGTACGACCTATTTGCATATAAAACAGCATAACAGACAAAAAGGATCAAGCTGGAATGAATTGACCCTTTTCCTTTTGTATATTAAGAAAATCAGTAAGCTGATAAGCATAACGATAGCCTTCCAGCACTTTCAGCAGCCTCATTATCTGTGAACCTACTGAACAAACCATGGATTTTCCTCACCATGCATAAACAGATAACAGCTCTTCATCGAGTGTGTCACCATATCCCGATAGGAATCATCGGTTAAAAATGCAAGATGCGGTGTCAGAAGTACATTGGGAAAGGAATTCAATACAGCCATATCATGCTGCTTCAGTATCTTTCCTTTTCTTCGATTGTAATAGATGCCGGTTTCTCCCTCGACGACATCCAGTGCAGCTGCACCGACCTTTCCTGATTCTACCGCAGCGATCAATGCCGTGTTGTCAATCAAAGGACCGCGCGCGGTATTCACAATGATTACCCCCTGTTTCATCTGGGCAAATGCAGTTTCATCGAGTAAATGATAGGTTGTATCGTTTAATGGAACATGCAGCGTGATGATGTCACTGCGCTGATACAGGGTTTTCAAATCCACATAGGTCACGTATTGCTTCATTTCCTTTCGCGGATGGGGGTTATAGGCTAGAATGCGGCACCCAAAGCCGGCAATATGACGAATGAGTGTCTGTCCAATGGCTCCTGTTCCTATTACACCGAGTGTTTTTCCTTTTAGGTTGCTGCCCAATACTGCATCAAAGGAATAATCCTGACTGACAGCGCTCTGCAAAATCAGCTTCATTTTGCGCAACGCCATCAGAATCAGCATAATCGTATAGTCCGCCACACTCTCACTCGCATAGGTTGCATTTCCAACATGGATACCGATTTTTCTGGCATAAGCAAGGTCGATGTGGTCATAGCCGACAGTACGTGTCGACAGAAAACGGACGCCTACCTCCTGCAATTTCTGCAGCAATGCAGCATCGATTGGTGTCGAGAGCACACTGATGCATTCATAGCCCTGACAAAGCTGTGCATTTTCCAGTGTTGGCCGCTGTGCACAGGTGCCGATTTCCAGCTGCATCGCTTTTGCACAGGCGCTGAAATAAGCAGCCTCTTCTTTTCGATAGCCATATACAAATACCTTCATAAACACCCTCCATTCATAAAAACAAGGCACTGTATGCCTTGTTATCGTTTTCCTCGTTTACCGCTCTGACGCATCATCTTGTTCATGCTGCGCATATTTTTCATTGCCCCCATAGCACCCATACCGCCCATATTCGGCATTTTTCCGGATTTGGTCATAGCTCCCATCTGCTTCATGACCTGCTTCATTTTCTCATATTCATTCAACAGCCGGTTTACATCCGCTACCGTTGTACCGCTTCCTTTGGCGATACGATTCTTTCTGGATGCGCGAAGGATATTGGGATTCTCCCGCTCCTCCATCGTCATACTCTGAATGATTGCGGTACTTTTCTTCATTTTGTTACCGGCTTTGGCTTCATCAATCTGCCCTGCCAGCTGATTCATACCCGGAATCAGCTTCATCATTCCGCCCAGAGAACCCATTTTTTCAAGCTGCTGAAACTGCACCAGCATGTCCGTTAAGGTAAACTGTCCGCTCATCATGCGATTTGCGGATTTTGTGCTTGCCTCAATATCCATCTTATCCTGTGCCTGCTCCACCAGTGACATGATATCTCCCATGCCCAGAATACGATCGGCCATACGATCCGGATGGAATACATCCAGGTCGTCAATTTTCTCACCTAGACCGACAAACTTCACCGGAACCTGTGTGATGGAACGCACAGACAGAATACCACCGCCTCTGGAATCACCATCCAGCTTCGTCAAGACGAGACCGCTAACCTCCAGCTGCTCATGGAAGCTGCTCGCTACATTCACAATATCCTGTCCGGTCATTGCATCAACAGTCAGCAAAATATCATCCGGATGCACAAAATCCTTTATATCAGACAGCTCCTGCATCAGCTCTTCATCGATGTGCAAACGTCCGGCAGTATCAAACAGAACCGTATCATAGCCGTTTTCCTTGGCATAATCCATTGCCTGCTTTGCTGTTTCCAGCGCCTTCGTCTCCACACCCAGAGAAAAGACCTCAACCCCAATGCTTTCTCCCAGTGTTTTCAGCTGTTCAATCGCAGCCGGACGAATCACATCACAGGCAACAAGCAACGGCTTGCGGCTCTGCTTTTTCTTCATCACGTTGGCGATCTTTGCGGATGCCGTTGTTTTACCGGTACCCTGCAGACCCACCATCATTACTGTGGTGATTCCACTGCTCTTATAATTTACCGGAGCATCCTCGCTTCCCAATAACGCTACGATTTCATCATGAACGATTTTTACAACCATCTGCCCCGGATTCAGGGAGGTCATAACCTCCGTGCCCAGTGCCTGTTCCTTTACACGGGCGATGAAATCCTTAACGACACCGTAATTTACATCGGCCTCCAGCAGCGACATACGCACCTCGCGCAGCATGTCGTTCATATTTTTTTCGCTTAGCTTTCCCTTCCCGGTTATATTTTTAAACGCCTTCCCCAGACGTTCGCTTAGTGATTCAAATGCCATACCTGTTTACCGCCTTTCTCCTATACCTGTACCACATTATAGCATAGCCTGCTCGTGTTTGTTAAGCATGTTTTCATCTTTGCGATAGATTTCAATCTGAAACTCAATTTTCGTTTTCAGCTCGCTTAGTGCCTGCAAACGCATAGCTGCATCCTTCGGTGTTTTCCAGTAATAGGGCGTCATATGAAACAGTGCCTGAATATCCGCAGCATCGCGAATACAGATATCCGCTTCAACCGCTTGCGTTTTTTCCAAAATCAAGCCCTCCTGCTGCAGCACCTCCGATGGATTTTCATAAGGTGCATCATACAGAATTTCCTTCAGTCCCATCAGATGCTGTGGGCCGGGACCAACCTTAATAAATATACCGCCCGGCTGTAAGACACGCAGGAACTCCACAGCCTGAAACGGCGCAAACACAGAAAGCACCATATCGGCACAGGCATCACATAGCGGCATATGGAATACGCTTGCGACCGCATATTGCACCCCGCTTCTGGCCTTGCACGCTTCATCAACTGCATGCTTGGATAAGTCAAAGCCAAGCAGGGTATCCGTTTCCTGTTTCAGTCTGTTTGTATAATATCCCTCTCCACAGCCTGCATCGATAACGACGCCCGGATGATAGCTCTGTACCAGCTCAACCAATGCAGCCTGCAGTGGTGCATAATATCCATGGGATAAAAATCGTGTGCGTGCTTTTACCATATCCCGATCATCCCCGCTGAGCGCTTTATGATGCAGTGCCAGATTGACATATCCACGCTTGGCAATGTCATAGGAATGGTTGTTCTGACAACGCCATACACGCTCCTCCTTGATCAGTTTACTTCCGCATTTCGGACATAACAGCATATACCTACCTCATTTCCTATCTAAGTATACCACAGGCAAAATAGGAAAAGTTTGCCTAATTACGGAAATTTCAGGAAAATTGTAGTAAAATAAATACAAAGAGGTGATAGAATGGAATTTAATGAAGTAGCTACCACAAGAAAAAGCATCCGTAAATATGCCGCAAAACCGGTGGCAAAGGAGGATATCGAAGCAATGCTTCGCTGTGCCATGGAGGCACCGAGCTGGAAGAATTCCCAGACAGCGCGATATCATGTCATCACATCCCCGAAGATGCTGCAGGCTATGAAGCAGGAGGGTCTAGCTCCCTTTAATGCAGAGAATACAAAGGATGCGCCGGTGCTGATTGTCACAAGCTTTGTAAAGGATGTAGCCGGCTTTGATAAGGATGGTACCCCAAGCAATGAGCTGGGAAATCTTTGGGGTGCCTATGACCTTGGACTGCATAATGAAAATCTTTTATTGAAGGCAAGAGATCTTGGGTTGGATACCCTTGTCATGGGCATTCGCGATGCAAAGGCCATACAGAGACTTCTGCAGATTCCCGCGCAGGAAATCGTTGTCAGTGTCATCAGTGTCGGCTACAAGGCCATGGATCCGAAAAAGCCAGCCCGTAAAGAGCTGGAGGATATTGTCACGTATTATTGAGCATAAAAAAACCGCTCCTGTTTTCCAATCGGAAGAGGAGTGGTTTTTTTTACGCTACCTTAACGATTCTGGTTCTGGGTGTTCTGGTTGCGCTGATTCTGGTTGTTTCTCTGGGAGTTGTTCTGGTTGTTGTTACTGAAGTTGTTTTTGAAATCCTGAGAAGAATGCTCTTTATCGTATTCATTCTGATGATTTCTCTTTTCAGCCTCAACGTCAGCACCTAATTCAATACCCATTTCGTACTGATATAAGTCCTGTTCAACCTGTTTTTCGTTGTACTGTTTTCTTCTTTCCATTTTTCTCACCTCACAATGTTAGTATGGGTGAGAGTTTTCAATTTATACTAAAAAATATCCTCATCAAGCTTCGCTTTCGGATATACATCCACATGTTCCGTCTTCTCTATGCATTCCTGCAGCAAAGCCTCGTAATCAAAGCGTGCCTCCAGCCGCTGTGAGCGCTGAATCGTCGGTTTGGTTACCGGGTTTTTCGGCGTAAATATCGTACAGCAGTCCTCAAAGGGCTGTATGGAGATATCATAGGTGTCAATCGCACGGGAAACATTGATGATTTCCACCTTGTCCATGCAGGCAACCGGACGAATGACAGGCATCGTCGTAACACAGTTGATGGTCTGCATACTTTCCAGTGTCTGGCTCGCTACCTGCCCAATGCTTTCACCATTGACAATGGCAAGACAGTGCTGCTGCTCGCAAAGACGCTGTGCGATGCGATACATCATACGGCGCATGATGGTGATGGCATAGCTTTCATCACAGTTTTTATAGATAGCAAGCTGTAAGTCTGTGAAGGGCACCACATGGACACGAATATGTCCCTGATACGGGGCAAGCTGACGGGCAAGCTCCAGTACCTTGTCCTGTGCTGCCTGACTGGTATATGGCGGTGAAGCATAATGAACACATTCAATAGCGACACCGCGCTTCATGGTCAGATAGGATGCAACCGGTGAATCAATCCCTCCGGACAGCATGACCAGCGCCTTACCGCCAACACCAACCGGATAACCGCCTGCCCCGGCAATTCTGCCGGTCATAATATAGGTATCCTCCTGATGCACTTCGATCTGGATGCGCAACTGCGGCTCCCGCACATTTACCTTCAGATCAGTATTGCGCAGAATTTCTCCGGCAACGGCCCGATTGATTTCATCGGAAATCATCGGAAACAGCTTGTGACTTCTGCGTGCTTCAATTTTAAAGGTCTGGGCATCGCTTTCCTTCGCCACCTGCAGCGCCGTTTGCTTCATCGCTTCGATATCGGAATCCACACGGATCGCAAAGGAAAAGGAGGAAATACCGAATACCTTTTGCAGATGCTCACTGACCATATGCGGATCTTCTCCGTTCAGCATGATGTACAGTCTGTCATGCGTACGCTCATAGCTCAGCCTGTCATAATCCCGAAGCGCATTTTTCACATTTGTTAAAAGACGCTTGATAAAATCCTTTTTATTTTTCCCCTTCGTAGACAGCTCTCCAAAGCGGACAAGAATATGGTTATATACAATGTTATTTTGTTCGATAGTCATGATTGATCTCCTTTAAAGCCTGTAAAAAGGCATCGACTTCCTCTGCGGTTGTCAGATGCGACAGGGATATGCGAATTGCATGTGTCGAGCGTTGTTCTCCTAACCCCATAGCCAGAAGAACTGCGGAAACCGCCTTGCTGTGGGAGGAACAGGTACTCTGGGCAGAGACGGCAAACCCCTTTGCATTCAGCGCATTGAGCATAATTTCACTGCCGATGCGCAAATTGGATATATTGAGAATAAACGGGCTGGCGTCCTCTGGGGAATTGATAACAATGTCCTCCATTGCGGACAGCGCTTTACGAAGGTAGCTGTTCAGCTTTTGTACATGGGCATAGGCATCCCTGCGTTGTTCCAGAGCAAGGCGCAATGTTTTCGCAAACACAATATTTGTCGGCGCATTGCTGGTACCGGCGCGCAGTCCGTTTTCCTGCTGACCACCGCTAATGAGCGGAACCAGCTCTACATTTCTTTTTTTATATAGGATAGCACTGCCCTTCAATCCGTAAATTTTATGCGCAGAAAAGGTTGCCAGATCGACATAGGAAAGATCGACCTCCAGCTTTCCCAACGCCTGTACACCATCCATGTGAAAGAGTGCTCTGGAATTGGCATGCACGTACTGTGCACATTCACGAATTGCATTCACTGCTCCTGTTTCATTGTTTACCATCATCATGGATACCAGAACCGTATCCTTGCGCAGTGCACTTTGCAAGGTCTCCACATCCACAGTTCCCTTCGCATTCACAGGAAGATAGGTTACCTCATATCCGAATACCTCTTTCAGCTGTTCCATGGCATTGTGAATGCTGGAATGCTCAACACAGGTGGTAATCAGATGCTTACCGCGATTGGCATACTTCCATGCCACCCCCTTAACCGCTGCGTTATTGGATTCGCTTGCACAGGAGGTAAACAGAATCTCATCCTTATAAACATGCAAAAGCTGTGCAATCTGTGCACGGCTTTGTTCCATCAATTTACCGGTTTCTCTTCCCAGCTCATGCAGAGAATCACTGTTTCCAAAATGTTTCTCCAAAAGTCTGGTATAGGTTTTCAGAATTTCCGGGCGAATCGGTGTGGTGGAGGCATAATCTAGATAAATCATGCTACTCCCCCGTATTCAGGATACTTGGATCCTTCTTGTTGATCAGTTTTTCATATGCTCCCGGATGCATTTTCTCAATACACTGGATACCGATTTTCAAGGCCTTGGTATACTGTCCATTACGAAAGCACAGCTCTGCTCTTGTCAGCTCACTGTCGATATCCGGAAAGGAGGAGCGATACCGGTTTCCAAACACGATGGTATTTTCCACCATGATTGCCATACCCACCAGGTTATTCACACTGTTATATAAGGTATAAATATAATCAATCGCACTGCGCAGCTCGGCATTCAGGCGCTTGACATCCAGTGGCGAATTATCCAGAATCACCTGAATATCCTTGATCATGATTTCCCCCTTGTGCAAATCCTCCTCATATTTCTGTGAAACACTTGGCAGTCGGTGCTTGGACATTTTTACACGTATTTCGTTGACGATCAGCTGCAGCTTGATCAGCTGTTTCTTTGCCCTCTCCTCATCGCTACATGCATTGTCCAGCTTCTGCTTCATTTCACCAACCTCATTGGTGAAGGCAGCCGCACTCTGCTCCAGCTCCTTATATGCGATCAGTATTGTGGAATAAGGAACCTTGTTCTGAGCGATGACCGCTTCCAGCTTGCGCTGCATGTCATTTAATACGGATAGGCGCTCATGCACCTCCAGCAGCCGCTGCGTCCAGTTTTCAAATCCAAACCGTTCATATACGCGATTATACAGCTCCTCGATTGCTTCCACATCCAGATTGATGCTGCGAATTGTATCAAAGAGGATATCGACATTGTCACTGACCTCATCAAAGGCACCTTCTTCCCTGCTCAGCTGCTCAGCAAGCTGGGAGATGCGTTTTTCACAATCGTTCAGATCCTCATGAACATCCTTCGGATTTCCATTGCGAAGCTTGTTCAAATCATTTTTCAGCATATCGCTGATGATATCCAGATTCTTGCGAACCTCCAGATGCTCGGTATACACACCCTTGTTTTTCGCCTGTGCATACTGATAGCCGACTTCATCAATGGCACGTGGAAGAACCCCTCTTGCACGCTCATACATAGAAGGCAGAACATCCACCAGCTCCTTTAAATGAGCGACGGATTCCCGTATTTCCTTCTGCTGATCGGCTGCCTTGTTGAATTCAGATGCAAACATCCATTCCTCAAAGGCCGAAAACATCTTTTCTATACCTGCAATCTCCATTTCCAGATATTCATAGCTCTGGGAGAAGGACGCACGATTCTCATTGATATTGCGTTTGATGATACGGAAATCATCCTTCAGCTTATTGATATGTACACGCTGCTCGTTTTCCTGCTCTAAAATGCTGTCCAGTGCCTGATTGACATCCTTTGCGACACCCTCCAGCTCTGCCATCTGCTCTCTCAGCTTCTCCATGCGGCGCTTTGCAGCCTTAGCTTTATGAACATAAATCAGATCGTCCGCCTCAGCTAGCGTAACACTGCATTCCTTCAGCTGCTCCTGAATATTGTCAAAATCCGTGCGGCAGCTTTCCACCCGCTGACTCATTTCCTCATTGACCCGTGACAGCGCCACAGCCTTGGTCAATTTAAAAGCAAGTGGAATCCCCTTCAGTGAGTTGTAGCTCAGCTCCAGTTCATCCAATTGCTTTCTTGCCTGCTTCTGACGCAGCACCATCATGATGATCGTAAGTATGACGATGGCGACCAGCGCAATCACTATATAGATCAAAACATCAAGGGAAACAACATTTTTGACATTGTTGATAAAATTCTCCATACAGACACCTCTTCCATTTGAATTCACTAGCTATATTGTATCATAATTTATATAATTAAGAAATCAGAAATTATGCTTATTCTGCAAGAAATGATGTGCTTCTTATTTTTCTTTCACAGATTGTCGCGTCACACATTTATCACTTCGGCATGGAAAGGACAGCTTTTATAGATGAACACTGCACGTCCCTGAATTCTTCGCACGTTTTCTAGGCGCAAAATCCTGCGGTATTTGCAATATATATAATCAGACGGGATATGAACAGAGCTTCCTTCAAGGCGATTTTGCAACCAATCTGTAAGAAATGCCTTATAAAAATAAATTCTGTTTGACATCCATTCTCCGTTCTGTTATAGTAAAGTGGCGTAAAATGGATAGCAGAATGCAAATGCTTTACATATAGCGTTCATGACGCAGATTCCTGCGGGGTATTGTGTAACTTACTGCTGAGCGAAGATACCGTGAGTATGAACACCATGTAAAAATGATTTGTACCTGTTATTGTTTTATAGCCATAAAACAATAAGGAGGATTTTCATGTCAAGAATCAATGGACCGGTTTGGAAAACATCCCGCCGTCTTGGTTTCTCTATTCTGGAAACCGGAGAAGAGCTTCAGAAACGTGCTTATGCACCAGGTCAGCACGGACCTACGAAACGTGTAAAATTAACAAACTACGGACAGCAGCTGCGTGAAAAGCAGAAAATTCGTTACATGTATGGATTGAACGAGCGTCAGTTCTACAACACTTTCATCAAAGCGAGCAAGATGAAGGGTGTAACGGGTGACAACTTCCTGGGTCTGCTGGAATCCCGTCTGGATAACCTTGTTTACCGTATGGGCTTTGCCCGCACTCGCCGTGCTGCTCGTCAGCTGGTTAACCACGGACACGTACTGGTAAACGGTAAGAAAGTGGATATCCCTAGCTTTATCGCAAAGCCTGGTATGGTTGTGGAAATCAAGGAGAAATCCAGAGATATGAAGGCAATCAACGAAGCGCTGGAAGCAACACTGAATACCGTAGCATTTATCGATGTTGATAAAGATGCGAAGAAGGGTACCTACCTTCGTCTGCCAGAGCGCAGTGAGCTGAATTCTGAGTTCAACGAGCTGCTGGTAGTAGAATTCTACAACAGATAATGTTAAAAAATCCGGATATCCGGATTTTTTTATAATATTGCCATGACAGCCAATGCAGTGAAGAGGGAGCGGTTCCCTCTTCGCTTTTTTTAACGCTCCTTTTTGATAAAGGAAACGTGCTCCGCAATCAGATCATAGCTGCGATGCAGCTTGCCATCCTGCCCTTCAAAGGTATGTGACTGCATGCGTCCCTTTACAGACACATGATCCCCGATCTGTGCTGCTGCCATCGCCGTTTCCGCAATGCCCTTCCAGAGCATGATATTCAGATTGTCATATTCATAAACACCCTCGCTGTTCGCAAAGGGGCGCTGAACACGAATCATCATTGTCGCAAAACGATTACCGGCAGCGGATGTACGGATTTCTGACAGTTCCGTCAGTTCACCTACAAAAGCTATCACGTTCATATGTATACCATCCTTTCTTTATCTCCAAATAGTTTTCCTCACCGCATGGACATCCCTCCCAAGGTCTCCTATATTATCGCTGGTTCCCTGTATTTTCGCAAACTGCATTATTTGTACAGCATACAATGGTATTGCATTAAAAAAAGCGGTGAAGGCTCCTGTGAGAGCGTATTCATCGCTTTTTCTGACAAATAAGGTAATTTTTACGAGCAGTTTTCCGGCAGCAGCTCTACCAGTGTATGCAAAGCATTTCCAAGGGCAGCACAGACCTGTTGAATATCCTCCAGTGTAATTTCATAAAGCACATCCAGCAGCTGAAAGAAATCCGCCTGATCAAAATAGCTGCGAACATAGGTGATCGCAATGTCATCAAAGCTGTTCAGAGAGCGTACAGACTGTCCAAAGTAACGATTTTTCAGCTGATCCAAAAGCTCCTGTGTTATATCGGCACTGCTGATACGGGCAAGCACCGCTTTGACAACCGCAAGAAACGCTTCCTTCTTCGTCGTTTCCGCATAAAACATCACCATGCCATAATCCTTTCCTAAGTCGACCTCACTGCCGACATAGTCGTTGATGATCCCCTCATCCAGCCATTGCTGAAAATCCGGATTCAGTGAGCTGAACACAGCATCCAGCATGATTTTAATACACCACTCCGCCTTGGTGCGGGCATAGACATCCTCAATTCCCTCCAGCTTGCAGGCGTATGACAGCTTTGGTACGCTGACATCCATTGTAAAGGAAAAGCTTTCCCTCGCAGGCTATTTTGGTTCTGGATACGCCAGACGCTTGAC
>OGFC01000479.1_pt1 | contig 36906 bp, 19 predicted proteins | sample 1570841 | NCBI WGS metagenome assembly OGFC01 (sample SAMEA2582137, study PRJEB24529) | metagenome | biome: Human gut stool | place: China | collected 2011 | reverse complement strand
CAGTTCGGGAGTTATTCCCGAATATCCGGAGAGGGTGAATAAATTAGTACCAGTGAGATACATTCGAAGATTATTTATGCCAATTTTAGATGTGACTGTATGGGGCAATGTATATCCTACTGTCAGATTTTTCAGCATGAGATAATCTCCTTTTTCTATGAATAGGTCAGACACCCGATAATTGTTGTTTAAATTATAATCGGGTAAAGTCATTCGTGGAATACTGTTACTTGTTCCTTCTCCGTGCCAGCGAGATAATGCTTCGTGGTAAAGATTAAAGTTTTGTGTTGCATCCAATCCTGTCATGCGGTCTGCATTATATAATTTGACACCCAGATTAGAAGTAAAGTTGAATGACAGATCGAATCCTTTGTAAGTCGCAGCTCCGGTAAAGCCGACCACTGCTTTGGGATGAGGATGTCCTAGATTCACACGGTCTGCTTCATCAATTTTACCGTCTTGATTCATATCCAGAAAACGGACATCGCCCGGTTTTATACCGGCCACTCTCATTGGATCGTCATTCCGTAGCCCCGGATCATTATCTATCTCAGCTTGGTTTTGATACAGACCGTCTGTTTTCCATCCATAAAAAGATCCGAGAGGCTGCCCTTCGTATGTTCTGGAGATAACAGCGTTAGTGCGTCCGTATCCCGGCCCGGCAATGTATTCGTCGCCATACAGTTTGGTGACTTTGTTTTTGATGAAAGATGCGTTTAATCCCAGGTTGTATTGGAAATCACTACCGATAGTATTGTTGTATCCGATTTCTATTTCAAAACCATGATTTCTCATTTCACCGATATTACTGGGAGGAATGCTGATCAATCCTAATGTTCCAACCTCGACAGTACTTAACAGCATGTCTTTTGTTCTCTTGTCAAAGTAGGTCAGCGTACTTGTCAGTTTATTATTGAAGAAGCCAGCATCAATAGCTATGTTTGTCATGTCGGTATGCTCCCAGGTGATACTTGGATTACCAAGCTGTTTCAGGGTAGAACCGATCAAGTGATTTCCATTGATGTTATACATATTCCAATTACCCCCACCTTTTTCTATTGTTGATAAATATTGGAAATCATCAATTTTCTGGTTTCCTAAACTACCCCAACCTCCTGTCAACTTCAGATTGCTTATCACATCAATATTTTTGATGAAACTTTCTTCAGACAATCTCCATCCAAGTGAGAAAGCAGGAAAAATACCCCAACGGTTTCCTTTGGCAAATTTGGATGATCCGTCCGCACGCATGGTGACGGTCAGTAAATATTTGTCTAGGTAACCATAAAATCCACGTGCGAAATACGAAGCCAACGCATTCTCATTTTTGGCTACGCCTTCTGCATTTTGGATATTTTGTCCATTGTTCAGATATTGTTGGTCTTTTGATTCATCTGAAAAAATACGTCTCTCGGCTCCGAAATCATCTCCTTTGTATTTTTCGGTAGAGAAGCCGACAGAAATATTAACGTTGTGTTTCTTGGCGATTGTCTTGTTATAGGATAAAAATGTTTCGGCTATTAAGGTATATTCATTGCCATAATGTCTGCGCAACTCTGCTTCCGGACGAGGAAACGGCTGGTTTTTGATGACCGGCAAGAATTGATTTTGTATGCTGGTGTATGAATTTGCACCGTAATTGCCTTTTAGATACAATCCTTCCAATATATTGTACTCTAATGTTATTGTTCCGGATAAGCGCTGGTTGGAGTAACCGTCCAGGTCGATATTGTTGTGCATTACAGGATTATTAAGGTCACCTAAATAATCTCTGTTTCCTCCGACACTTCCCCATGAGCCATCTTCATTTTTTACAGGTATAGCTGGATTATAACGTAATGTGTTCCAAAAACTACCATATACATCTTCCGGATTCATTAGAGAGAATTGGAAACTTTGTCCTATTTTCAATTTTTTCGTGATCTGGTGATCAGAGTTGAGGCGTATCGAATAGCGTTTGAACTGGGAAGGTTCGATAGTTCCTTTTTCATTATAATACCCCAAATTCATATAAAAGGTCGATTTTTCACCGCCTCCTTTAATAGACAAGTCTATATTGTTTGTCGTACCTGTTGTAAAATAGGCATCTTGCCAATCTGTTCTTTGGGTAGAGTAGTATGGATTGTCCCAAAAAGAGTCTACCGGAATACCGTTATTTGTATATCTTTCTCTCTTTAAAGAAACGAGTTCCTCGGCAGTTAATAAATTCAAACGATTGGAGGTCTTTGCAAAAGCTGTATATGCATTTAAGCTGATACTGATTTTCTCGTTCAGTCTACCTTTTTTAGTCGTGATGATGATAACACCGTTTGCAGCTCTTGTTCCATAAATGGCAGAGGCTGAAGCATCTTTCAATATTTCGACAGATTCCACATCGTTTGGATTATAATCCCGTAGACTACCTCCAGCTATCCCATCAATAATTATCAATGGGTCTGCATTATTGATTGTTCCTGTACCACGGATACGTATAGATGGAGAATTACCCGGTCCTCCGCCTCCGGATACAAATTCAACTCCTGATACACGGCCTTGCATTGTATTTGCAATATTGGCTGTGGGTATATTCTTAAGTTCTTCTCCTTTTATTTGCGATATGGATCCTGTAACATCTCTTTTTTTCTGAATTCCATATCCGACAACAACAACTTCATCAAGAAATTGTGTGTCTTCTTTTAAAGTGACAGTAATGTCTTTTTGTCCTTTCAGATGAATGTCTTGTGAAATGTATCCGATGAAAGATACTGTCAGGGTTGTTTTCTGGGAGGCCTCAAGAATGAACTGTCCGTTCAAGTCAGTAATTGTTCCCTTGTTTGTTTTTTTGTCGATCACATTGGCTCCGATGACAGGCATTCCTGTTTCATCGATCACTTTACCGGTAATTTTTCCTTCTTCACTTGTTTTATCAGTCAACAACACGATTTTGTAATTTTCTATCCGGTAGCTGCCAGGCGTGAGCAACAGGTTCAATACTTCTTTGATGCTGGCATCTTTGAGATTCAGGCTGACCTGCTTGCTCATATCGATCTCTGAATTATTGAAGAAAAAGACAAACGGGGTTTTTTCTTCGATCACTTTAATAGCTTCACTCAATGTCACACTGGTTAGTTCCAAACTGATTTTTGTATTTTGTGCATAACCGTTTATTGCGTAAAGTTGGAAAAAGCAAAAGCTTATAAATAATAGTATTAACTTCATTTTTCTGAATGAATTAATGTTAAGAAAGGAAATAGCATTCCTCTCCGTGGAATTTTTTTTCATACATTTGTATTGTTTTGAATTTAACTTATTGTTCTCATCTTCTTGTTTTTGAGAACAGTTTGTTTCACATTACCGGGCAAATGTTACCAGCATTTGTCCGGATTGTTTTTTAGACTCTCCGGTTTCTTATCCCATAGGCATTCTGTTTTTATTGTTCGTATTATTTAGGTTTTACATAGATAACATCATCTTTGATCGAATAACGGATAGGTGCGATCATTTCCAGTAACTTGAATATTTCGTCGGGCGATTCTTTCCGGATCGTCAGCGACAGGCGCTGATCGACAGGAGTTCCCTGCTGGCAGACAAGTTCCATGCCGTACCATAATTTTATCTTGTGTAAAATGACGGACAGTTTTTCATTGTTGCATACCAGCTTTTCATTGATCCATAATATGTATTCCGAGGCGTCTACCTCTTTTATTTCATGGACTCCAGTCTGTTTGTTCAGGGTGATTCGTTGGTTGGGTTTCAATAGAATACTGTTCGGATTATTGGGTAACACTATTTCAACCTTGCCAGTGAGCAGGGTGGTTTCACTGTTTGCTTTATCCGAGTAATCCTTTACGTCGAAACTTGTGCCCAGTACATTTACAGTCATCTGGTTGGTCTCGACGAAAAATGGCGCCTGTTCGTTCTTCTTTACCTCGAAATAGCCTTCTCCTTCCAGTTTGACTTTTCTGTATTTGTCGGAAAACTTGTCAGGATAAGTCAGCTTACTGTTTGTATTTAGCCATGCGATGCTTCCATCAGGAAGTGTAACGGAGCCTTTACTTCCTTTACCCATGATGGCTTGGTTTATGATGACAGCTTCCTTTGCTGCGTAAATGTTATCCATCGTGTTTTTACCTATATAATATCCCCCGATAGAACAGGCCAGGAGAATGGCAACAGAGGCTACAATATGTAAAAACGGACGTATATAACGTTTGGGTGAAAGACTGTTTTGTTCGTTACGACGGAGGTTCTCTTCAAATATCCGGAAAGCTTTTTCTGTGTAACCCGGCGCATAAACCGGAGTTTTTCCGGATGCCAGCCAGATGTCCCGTAAGTCGATGAATGTCTTTTTATTCGTTTCGCTTTCCCGTAACCAAACGAGAAGACGTTCTTTTTCATCCCTGTCGGCAGTCTTTTGTAAATATTTTAATATGATGTCGTTCATCCTTAGTCTGATATCTTTTGGGTAATTATTCAGTTACTCTTTTACATTATCACAAAACAAAATCGGTTAACCCTACCTCAATGAAGAAAAAAAGATTATTTTTACGCAAATATTTAGGGGAACCGGAGATACAGTAATGAAAACCATCAGTGATAATAAGTATAACGAAAGGGGTAACAGATTGGGCGATTTTGTTTTATTTCAGAAGCTTTTTGAGGATTATTTTCGCTCTTTGGTCACATACTCTTACCGGTATGTGAACGATTGGTCGGTGGGTGAAGATATCGTACAGGATGTGTTTATGGCTCTTTGGATCAATCGGGATAAGATTGATTTTGAGGAACCGATAAAGCCTTATCTGTACCGGGCTACCTATAACAGATCGATTAACTATCTTAATTCTGTGCCTGTTCAGAGGCGTGTAGATCATATCGATGTGCTGGATGAATTGATCGACCGGGAAATATTGTCGTATAACCAGCATGACAATTTGCTGCTGAAAGAGATAGAAGAGGAGATAACCTCTTTTGTCGGTACGCTTCCTGAACAACGTAAAAGAGTGTTTCTGTTGAGCCGTGAAGAAAATCTGAAGAATAAAGAAATAGCACTTCGGCTGAATATTAGTGAGAAGGCAGTAGAAAAACATATAACCAAGGCCTTATCCGATATCCGTATCCACCTGACAGAAACTGGCCTGATGTCTGGGCTGATTTGTTTTTTACTGAATCAGAACTGATATGTATCTTGCGATTGTACTTATGGAGAACTAAAATTAATTATGGATATTCTTATCTGCTACATATTTATTATCTTTGCAGTCTGTTATTGGAATATCTTAATAAATCGACGATATGATTCTATTCTTTCAATCTCCAACAAAGACGGTGCTGGCTGTTGAGGCCGCACATGCTTTCTCTCCTGAAGATGTTCAAAAGCTCGTTTGGTTGTTTAGTGAAGCAACTCCCGTTCAATCGGAAACATTGGATGGCTGGTATGTTGGCCCACGCCGGGAAATGATTACCCCGTGGAGTACTAATGCCGTGGAAATCACCCAGAACATGGGATTGAGCGGTATCTCACGTATCGAAGAATACTTCCCTGTTTCTTCCGGTGAGGCAGACCACGACCCGATGCTGCAACGCATCTACAACGGCCTGAACCAGGATATCTTCACGATCAGTAAACAACCGGATCCGATTGTTTATATCGAAGATATCGCAGCTTACAACAAAAAAGAAGGACTGGCTTTGAGCGACGAAGAAGTTTCTTACCTCAACGAAGTAAGCCAGAAACTGGAACGTAAGCTGACCGACAGCGAAGTATATGGTTTCGCACAGGTGAACTCGGAACATTGCCGTCATAAGATTTTCGGCGGTACATTCGTCATCGACGGAGAAGAGAAAGAAAGTTCTCTTTTTAACCTGATCAAGAAAACTTCGGCAGTAAACCCGAACAAATTGGTTTCTGCTTATAAAGATAATGTGGCTTTCAACGAAGGCCCGGTGGTAGAACAGTTCGCTCCGCTGACAGGCGACAAACCTGATTTCTATGCAGTGAAAGAGATCAAGACGGTTATCTCACTGAAAGCGGAAACACATAACTTCCCGACTACTGTGGAACCGTTCAACGGTGCTGCTACCGGAACAGGTGGTGAGATCCGCGACCGTCTGGGTGGTGGTAAGGCTTCTTTGCCTATCGCCGGAACTGCCGTTTATATGACTTCTTATCCGCGTACCGAAGGTGCCCGCGAATGGGAAAAGATCATGGATCCGCGTCCCTGGTTGTACCAGACTCCGGAACAGATCCTGATTAAGGCTTCAAACGGTGCTTCTACGTTCGGTAACCATTTCGGACAGCCGCTGATCTGTGGTTCCGTTCTGACTTTCGAACACGAAGAAAACAATAAGAAATACGCATACGATAAAGTAATCATGCTTGCCGGTGGTGTCGGTTTCGCTAATATGCGCGATGCACTGAAGGGGAATCCCGAACCGGGTGAAAAGGTGGTTGTGATCGGTGGTGACAACTACCGTATCGGTATGGGTGGTGGTGCCGTATCGTCTGTCAATACAGGACAGTACACCAGCGGTATCGAGCTGAACGCCGTACAGCGTGCCAACCCCGAAATGCAGAAACGTGCAGCCAACGTGATCCGTGCGATCGCCGAGTCTGACGAGAACCCGATCGTTTCTATCCACGACCACGGAGCAGGCGGCCACCTGAACTGTTTGTCTGAGTTGGTGGAAGCAACCGGCGGACATATCGACATGAGCAAACTGCCTGTTGGCGACGCTACGCTTTCCGCTATGGAAATTGTAGGTAACGAAAGCCAGGAACGTATGGGCTTGCTGATGAAGGAAGAAGACGTGGCACGCGTAAAACGTATTGCAGAACGCGAACGTGCTCCGATGTATGTGGTCGGAGAAACAACAAACGACATGAAGTTTGTATTCGAACAGGCCGACGGTGTGAAGCCTATCGACATCAAGCTCGAATATATGTTCGGTAAACCGCCGAGAACGATCATGACAGACCATACGGTCAATGAAACGTATGCTCCGGTAGTTTACAAGGAATCGGAATTGCACCACTATCTGGAAAACGTACTGCAACTGGAAGCTGTTGCTTGTAAAGACTGGTTGACCAATAAGGTAGACCGTTCCGTAACAGGTAAGATCGCCCGTCAGCAGTGCCAGGGTGAATTGCAGTTGCCACTCAGCGACCTGGGTGCGGTAGCGTTGGATTACCGTGGAAAAGCCGGTATCGCTACTTCTATCGGTCACGCTCCGCAGGTGGCTATGATCGATCCGGCTGCCGGCTCTGTAATGGCTATTGCCGAGTCGCTGACGAATATCGTATTCGCTCCGCTGGCTGACAAGCTGGAAGGCGTATCGCTGAGTGCCAACTGGATGTGGCCGTGCCGTAACGAAGGGGAAGATGCCCGTTTGTATACGGCTGTCGAAGCTGCTTCCGATTTTGCCTGCTCACTGGGTATCAATATCCCGACAGGTAAAGACTCTTTGTCGATGACTCAGAAGTATGGCGACGAGAAGGTGATCGCTCCGGGTACGGTTATTATTTCAGCCGGTGCCGAGGTAAGCGATATCCGCAAGATCGTTTCTCCTGTTTTGGTGAACGACAAGAACTCATACATATATTATATAGACTTCTCGTTCGATACGATGAAGCTGGGCGGTTCTGCTTTTGCCCAGGCTTTGAACAAGCTGGGTGACGAAGTGCCGACAGTAAAGGATAGCGAATACTTTGCCGATGCGTTCAACGCAGTGCAGGAAGCTATCGAAAAGAACCTGATCCTTGCCGGTCACGATATCTCAGCCGGTGGTATGATCACGGCTTTGCTTGAAATGTGCTTCGCCAACGTAGAAGGCGGTTTGCAGGTTAACCTGGATAAGTTGTCGGAAACAGATATCGTTAAGATCCTGTTCGCTGAAAACCCGGGTATCCTGGTTCAGGTGAAAGACAAGAAAGCGTTCGAAAAGTTGATGGAAGAAGCCGGTGTAGGTTTCGCCGTTATCGCCAAGCCGACCGACGAACGTCATATCCTCGTCGACAAAGACGGTGTGGAATATCACTTCGGTATCGACTATATGCGTGATGTATGGTATGAATCTTCTTATAAGCTGGATGTAAAACAGTCGGGAAGCGTATGCGCAGGCAACCGTTTCGAAAACTATAAGATGCAGCCGCTGGAAGTGAAGTACAACAAGAACTTCACCGGAAAGCTTTCTTCTTATGGCTTGTCTGCCGACCGCAAGACTCCGAGCGGAATCAAAGCGGCCGTAATCCGTGAAAAGGGAACACAGTGTGAGCGTGAAACGGCTTACGCATTGTATCTGGCAGGTTTCGATGTGAAAGACGTTCACATGACCGACCTTGCTTCAGGACGCGAAACGCTGGAAGATGTAAACTTCATCGTATTCTGCGGTGGTTTCTCCAACTCCGACGTACTGGGTTCTGCCAAAGGATGGGCCGGTGGTTTCTTCTACAACGAAAAGGCGAAGAAAGCGCTCGAAAACTTCTATGCACGTCCTGATACGATGAGTATGGGTATCTGTAACGGTTGCCAGCTGATGGCCGAACTGGGACTGGTTTATCCGGAACACGAAAAGAAGCATAAGATGTTGCACAACGACTCTCATAAGTTCGAGTCTAACTTCGTCACATTGGAGATCCCGAAGAACGACTCTATCATGTTCGGTTCTTTGAGCGGAAGTAAGATCGGTGTTTGGGTGGCTCACGGAGAAGGTAAGTTCTCTTTCCCGTATGAAGAAAAAGAATATCACATTGTTGCTAAATATAACTATGATGGTTATCCTGCCAACCCGAACGGTTCACCCTGGTCTGTGGCCGGTGTATGTTCGAAAGACGGTCGCCATCTGGCCATGATGCCTCACCCGGAACGTGCTTTGTTCCCGTGGCAGTGCGGTTACTATCCGAACGATCGTAAGAACAACGACGAGGTAACTCCGTGGATCGAAGGTTTCGTAAATGCATACAAGTGGATTGAAGAAAACAAGAAGTAAAAAGAGATAGATCTTTTAAATGTAAAAAGGTTGCAATGTACTGAACATTGCAACCTTTTTTTATGAATAAGCAGCCAGGGATATTATTATTAAGTGCGAAATAGTTAGTTAGTGCGGCTGCTTATCCATTTTGTTTTATGAGGTCGTTACCAGCCTTTTGTCGTTTGCTTTAACAATGGGTTGGCATCCATCTGGCGTTTTGGGATCGGGAAGATCGTGTATTCCTTGTCCGACGGATCGACGTCTTTGTCCCACCAGGCATTACCGAAGCGTCCCCAACGGATCAGATCCGGACGGCGGCGGCGCTCGCCGATAAACTCACGTCCCCATTCGTCTACAAACTCCTGGTCTGTCAGCATGGCCGGGTTCTGTGTGTAGCTGTATTTGCTCCACTCGTCTGCCGGATAGTTTCTGATGCGTACGAAATCGAGTAGTTCGGCAGCTTTTGTCTTGTTGCCGCTTCTGTAATTGATCTCGGCCAGCATGTAGTAGATCTCTGCCAGACGGATTTCCGGTGCAGACTGGCACATGTACAATCCGTCGCCTTCCTGCAGGTAAGGGAACTTATTAAAGCGAACTCCTGAGTTCTCTTCCCCTGTCGTCACACGCGATCCTTTTTCTTTGGCAGTGGCCAGGCCTTCGGAGAAACGGCCTACCTGGTCTACATAGATCAGTGATTCGCCTTTGTACTCTTCTGTTCCTTTCACTGTCTCATCCGTATAACCGTATCCTTTTGTATAATCGAACTTGTATTGTGTACCGATCATAAAGAAACCGTCATAGTCGCCGTTTGCGCTGGTGATCCGGAAAGGTTGTTTGCGGTAATCGCAGTCTGCAAACTTTTCGTACGGGGTTCCCAGTTGGCTGGCGAATTTGTAGACATTGCCGTCGAAATCCCTTGAAGGTGTCAGGTGAATACCGTTGTTACCGCCGTCGGGATTACCCAATGCCTGTCCGGAAGTGTAATGCAGGAAGGAGTCGTGGAAACCGCCGAACTGGTACACATTACGCTTGTGAGGAAATTCGAATAGAAGTTCGGGTGACCTGTAGCCTTTGATGCCTGAGCGGAACGGATCGCGGTAGTCATTCTGGTTGATATGATATTCTCCGTATTTACCGGCAATGATATCTTCGCAGAAGGTCTTGCAATCGGCCGAACGGTCTACGTTAAGCCATACTTGCGAGTTGAAATAGATACGGGCCAGCAGTGCAGCGGCGGGAGCCTGGGTGAAGCGGCCGACGATGTTTTCCTTTTTCAGTTGGGGCAATACTTCTTTCAGTTCGCTTTCGATATAGTTGAAAACTTCTTCCGGGGCAGCCTGTGCGAGCAGCTCGTCGGGTGCGTCTTTCTCCGTAAAGATAGGGACATTGCGATAGAAGTCGATCAGGAAGATGTAGAACCAGGCGCGTAAGGTACGCAGCTCGCCGATGTAATTGTTCTTTTCCTCGTCGGTAATACCCATTGCCTGGAAGTCGAGGATATTGAAGTCGCGGAGCAGCGAGTTGATCTGCTGGATTCCCTGATACGGGCCAACCCAGCCACCGTTGATCTGGTTCATGTCATAATTCCATTTATGCTCGTGCAGGCGAACCCATTGTCCGTCATCGTAGCCATGACGTCCCTTCTGTGTCCATACGAAATGGTCGCCGGTGAGTTCCTGCAACTGCCAGCGGTCGCCGTCCCATCCGCACCATTGTGCATGTTCGTACGGGCGGAGTACGGTGGCTTCGACAGAAGCCTTATCGGTGAAATAGTTGTCGCTTGTCAATATATTGAATGGCTCTTCTGTCAGATCCGTACAGGAAGTAAAAGCCATAGTCGTTGCCAGCAGGCTGACTGCACAAAGTGATTTTATATTTTTCATGCTGTTTATGCTTTAATTTAGTAACTGATTTGAACTCCGAATGATACATTGCGGGCTGTCGGATATAAGTCCATACTGCCTCTGCCGGCCCATAAGCCTGTCACGTCGACGCTCGACGGATCCATTCCTCCCGAATATTTGGTGATGGTAAACACATTCTTCATGGTGGCATAGATACGCAGGTTCGAGATCCATTTCGTGTTCAGCTTGGGTGTCCATCCCAACGTGATATTATCCAGTTTCAGGTAATTACCGTTTTCGAGGAAGTAATCGCACATGATCTTCTCACCTTTGATATGGGCATTCTCCTTATAGGCGGATGTCAGTTTGTTGATACCGGTTACGCCCTGCAGGCCATAATACATCTGATACTGGTTCAGGATCTGGTAATCGAAACGTCCGCGGAAATAGAGCGACAAGTCAAAACCTTTGTAAGTGAAGGTATTGCCCCAGGCCATTTCCCATTTGGGAGTACCGTTGCCGATATAGGTTCTGTCGGCTTCTCCGGCATCGCGGCCACGCAGGGTTTCCCCTCCTTTTTCCCCGCCTTTGTACACCATGATATTTCCATCTTCATCGACACCTGCATAACGGTATCCGTAGAATGAACCGATCTCGATGCCATCCTGCAAACGCTGGCATGGGCCGGGGTTTCCCGGTGAGGGCAGACCGTCGCCTTCCATATAGCCTAGCTCGTACTTCTCGTTGGAGAATGATTTCAGCTTCGATTTGGTATAGGCAAGCGTAGCGTTGGTGGAGTAAGTGAATTTATCTGTCTGTACGGCATCCCAGTTAATCTGCAATTCGAAGCCTTTGGAACTGGTCGTACCTACATTCGTCATGATCTTTTCATGCAGATAGGGAGGAACCGGCACCTGGTATTCTCCGATCACGTCTTTCCCTTCGCGGATGAAAAGATCCAGGCTACCGGACAGGCGGGAGTTGAATAAGGTATAGTCGATACCCAGGTTGTAGGATATCTGTTTTTCCCAAGACAGATCCCTGTTCGGGTTGTTTCCCGGCCCGTATACCTGAACCCATTTACCTTCGCTGTTCGGCATCCATCCGTAGCCGGTATATTTTGCCAGGGAGATATATTTGTCGAAGCCCGACCGTCCGGTCTGTCCGTAAGAGAAACGAAGTTTCAAATCGTTCACCGTCTGTGAGTCTTCAAAGAAGGATAGACGGGAAACGCGCCAGGCGGCGGAAGCGGCAGGGAAAGCACCCCATTTATGATCGGTACCGAATTTGGTGTTTCCTTCGTAGCGGATAGATCCGGTGAACAGGAAAGTATTATCGAAATCGTAGTTGACACGTCCCAGAAAAGCGATTGTCTTTTCCTTGTTCTTATCCGACTCCATTCCGAGGCGTCCGTCCGCTTTGTTGTAATCGCCTGCTCCCAGGTTGTTATACAGGAAGGCATCTGTGGGGAAGTTCATGTTTTCCGCATTGAATTTTTCCCAGTTGAATTCCTGATACGAATAGCCGCCCATCACTTTCAGGTGGTGTTGGTCTATATCCAGTGAATAGTTGCCTAACCACTCCAATGTATAATCGACCCACTTTTCGTTTTCCAGGCGGGCACGTCCGTTACGGCTGTTGTTGATAGACTCGCGGTGGTCTTTGAAATAATACTCGCGTTGCTTTTTGTCGTGTCCCTGGCGGCCGAGCTTCAACTCTGTATTCAGGTTCTTCAGGATGTTGAGTTTGATGTTGAAATCGGTGGTCAGGTATTCCTGTGTAGCTCCGTTTTCCCGTCTTGTCAGGTTGAAGATGGGGTTGTAACTGTCGAAGTTGTTGCGGAAGGCATCCATTTCATCTATCGAATAAGTCGGGTTCAGTTCGACGGCCTGTTTGAAGCTACCGTAATCGGTGTAATCTTCATCGGCATAGCGATAGGAAATGTTTCCTGTCACTTCCAGTAAGCCTTCTAAAGTTGTTTGTTTGAAGCTGGCGCGTAAACCGTATTCTTTGCGGTCGGTCGCAATATCCAGTCCTTCTTTGGAACGATAGTTGGCAGAGATACGGAAGATAGTAGACTCGCTACCTCCGGATAGAGCGAGGTTGTGGTTCTGTCCGAAGTTATTTTTGTTGAGCAATTCGTCATACCAGTTGGTGCGCGAACCGTAGTCTTTTCCGATATTGTTGGCAACAAACTCTTCCGGGCTCAGTATTTCCGGCCGTGCGGCTACGAAGTCATGTTCGGCGTACCCGTCATATGTGATAGATACTTTACCGGCTTTTCCCTGTTTGGTCTGAACCAGGATAACACCGTTTGCACCGCGTGAACCGTAAATAGCTGCGGCGGAACCGTCTTTCAATACCGTGATCGACTCGATATCCTGTTGGGCGAGGTTACGCAAATCCCCACCGGGCATACCGTCGATAACGATCAGCGGCCCGTTTCCTGCTTTCAGGGAAGAGGCACCGCGCACCTGTATGCTGGGACTGGCATTCGGGTCGGCAGCGGCTGTGTTGGATACGGATACTCCGGCTACCTTACCGTCGATCATCTGTAAAGGACTGTTGGATGCTCCTTGCAGGAAGTCTTTACTTTTTACACTTGTCACGGCTGTTGTCAGGTCTTTTTTCACCGTACTACCGTAACCGACCACGATAACTTCCTGTAGATTTTCTGAATCCTCTTCGAGGGTGACCTCTACTTTCGACTTGTTCCTTACGGCTACATCCAGCGTTTTATAGCCGATGTAAGAGATTTGTAAAATAGTGTTTTCAGGAACGTTCTCAATTGTAAATTTACCGTCGGCATCCGTGATGTTTCCGTGGGTTGTGCCCTTGACCACTACGTTGGCGCCTATTATAGGGATCCCGTTAGTGTTGACCACTGTACCTGTGACTGTTTTGTTCTGTTGTGTGATGTTAGTCACCGGTAATACTTCTGAATTATAACTGTTTACCTCTCTCGCATTTGTAGGCAATGCAGAGAGTAACAGACAGAATGTGGATACATAAACTGTATCTCTGAAAGAAATCGATTGAATTGCTTTCTTCATAATTTAATTAATACTAGTTAGATTTAATAAATTGAATTGATTAAAAATTACGTATCTGGTACGTATTCAGGTAAACGATACTTTTTTTACACCATAGGCCTCATTATTAGATATTAGAGTTATATTAGATTTTGTGTTTCCATTGAAATACATACCATAGTTCTGTACGAACTGTTTTCTTTTATGCAGGCTAGACAGTCTTTTGCCTGGGAGGAAGCGGCCTCTGATGAAGGTTTTTGTCTTAAAATATGTAATCTGTCTGGTTGCTGTGTGAAAAAGTATTTTATAAACCTTGCAGATATTAGAATAAAAAAATGATATTTTATCATTTTGTATTCCTTTTTTATTATTTTTGCACGGTGTTTTTCTCAGTCTGATCTATTCCGCATAGTTCGTACAGAACTATGGTAATTATAGCTCTCTATAAATCTCCCGCTTATTATTTTCATAATCCGTTGCAACATTTCCTTACAAAGAATCATCATATAGGTATACATAAATAAAATACTGATATGAAAAGATGGATAATGTTTGTTGTGGTACTTCTGGTTTCCGTTCAGGTAAATGCCCAGGAGTTTTCATTTATACCTAAAGCCGGGCTTAATCTGGCTAACCTGACTCCTTATGGAGCAGATATGCGGCCGGGACTGAATATCGGTGTGGCTGGTGAGTATCGTTTTTCGTCGCGGTTTGCCCTTGAACCGGGGTTGTATTATTCTATGCAGGGGTATCAGTATGATGATAAAGGCGTGACCTCCAAACTGAAATGTGATTATCTGAATATTCCGGTCTATGTTAAAGCCTATCTGTTTAAAGGATTTAATGTTTTCGCCGGCCCCCAGTTGGGAATAAATGTAAGGGCGAATGTGAGCGATATGGTTGTTTCCGATATGCCGGGGTACCGGAAGCGGATAACCGGAAGTATAAAGGAGAATGTGAATAAAGTTGATTTTTCCGTGGGGGTAGGAGCCGGTTATCTGTTCGATTGCGGGTTGGCGGTTTCGGCCAATTATAATATCGGGCTGACGAATATATTTAAAGATGCCGGAGGCCTGAGCGACTCGATGTATGATAATACCTCCAACAACGGCGTGATACAAATCAATGTCGGCTGGTGTTTTCGGATGAAATAGGAACTTTATCCCTTTGTAACAACGCTGCAATCAGGCGGCTTTATCTTTGTGACCAAAATCAATGATGAAAAGAATTATGAGAAAGTTATTCAATGTTCAGGTTATTATGATGCTGTTGCTTGTACTGGGTACTGTGGTAACAGCTTCAGCAAAAGGAAATAAAAAGGATGAAAGCCGCAACTATCATGCCAAGCAGATCCTTATTGTCGGCTTGCATGATAATGTGAAGTCCAACTATTTCTATAACGGAATGATCGCGGAAGAAACTGGTATGCAAGCCGATCGTATCGACCGTGAATATAATAGTATTATCGCAGAGAATATCGCAGCGGCGGTAAAGGAAGGCGGTTGTAAATTTATCCCGGCAACGGATAATCTGGTAGACGGACAGGTGCTGAATGAGATCAAGGTAAACGGAGAAAGTGAAGACAGCTATTCCGACCTCTCGGCCGTGCCTACGGAAGAACTACAGAAAGTCTTGAACAAGGCCGGAGCCGATTACCTGTTGGTGCTGAACCAACATTATCTGAAATGGCAGGAACAGCCTCTTCGTACTTTATTCCATATCGTAAGCTATTCGCTATATGATAAGGATAAAAAGGAGATTTATCGCGGTAATAATTACTTCACCTGCATGAATCTGGAGAACCCGGATAAGGTGCGTAAGATCAGCCGCAAAAGTTCATCGAAGATAGCCTCTTCAATAATCAAGACCCTGGAAGACTGAACTCCTCTTATAGACATACGCTTAATGTAGCCCGGTGAAGCAACTTGCTCATCGGGCTTTTTGTTGCAGAAAAGTAAGCGGAATGTTAATGAATATACATTTTGTTGTCACACCTCTGCAATATACCGGGGCTACTTTTGCGACATCAAACTTATATGGAAATAAAATTAAAAGATTGTTTATGAAACTATTTACCAGGTTAGTCACATTGCTGATGCTACTTTGTTGTTTCTCTGCGGCTGTCAAAGCACAGGGAAGTACGCAAGCCATTATTACCGGAACGGTCGTGGATGAGTTCGGCGAAACAGTGATAGGAGCCACCATCCAGGTGAAAAATGAGTCGACCGGTTTCTTCACCGGTTCTATGACGAATGAGAAAGGAGAATACATCATCAAGCAGTTGCCGTTGGGATCGCCTTATACGGTGACTGCATCTTTTATCGGTTATGGCGAACAAAAGAAAACAGGCTATTCGCTCAATCAGGGCGATATGCTCCGTGTGGACTTTAAAATGCAGGAAGCATCGGTCGAGATCGAAGCGGTGGAAGTGGTAGCCAATTCGTTAAAGAATACAGTCCCGAAGATTGGGGCGGCCACTTCGGTAACGGCAAAGGATATTGCCAAGTTGCCGGTGAACGGGCGTAACTTTACCTCGTTGGTGGATCTCTCCCCGTTGAGTACGGGAAGCAGTCTTTCCGGGCAGTTGGCCTCTTCCACTAATTTTACGATCGATGGTATGTCGGCAAAGAATCCGACCTCGGGCGGTACGACCAACCGTAACGGAGGGCCTTACGCGATCTCGATGGAAGCTGTTCGCGAATTTGAGGTTGTGACCAACCAATATGATGTCACTTACGGACGCAGTGGAGGTGGGGCTGTCAGCACAGTTACTAAATCGGGAACGAATACCCTGACGGGAAGTGCGTTTGTATACGGTCGTGCCGACTGGCTTTCAAGTCCTTATGATATTCGCGGTAATGATCGTGATGCCAGCTTCTCTACTTATCAGTATGGAGCGACACTGGGCGGGCCGATCATCAAGAACCGTGCTCACTTCTTCCTGGCTTGGGATCATCAAGCGGACTCCCGTCCGTTGCAGATTGCCGATATCAAAAGTGCAGCCGATGAAAAGCGTTATAACGTAACACAATCCACGCTGGATCAGTATCTGGAAATTGCCCGTAATAAATACGGAGTAGCTGGTTCGCCCCAGTTCGGTTCCTTCGATAAGAAGCAGGCAACGGATGCCGTATTCGCCCGTATCGACTGGCAACTGAATGCCACCAACTTATTGACCATACGCGACAACTATGTGAACGACCGCAACAAGCAGGCACTGGGGGACAACAGTTCTATCAACCTGTATGAAGTGTACGGTGATGTGCATTCCATCGACAATAGTATCCTGGCAACTTTACGTTCTGTGTTGGGACCCCGTATCACTAACGAGTTGAAACTGCAACACCTGTACACTTCGGAAGAGAGTACGCCGAATAAGCAATTACCTTCCGCCAATATCCCCCGTGCTATTGTGGAACGGGTGCAATCCACAGTAGACGGTAAGGATGTTTATACAACCATCCAGTTAGGCGGCCAGCGTTATTCTCCGGAGAATTTCTATAATAATGTACTGCATCTGGTAGATAACCTGTATTATACGACCAATAAGATCAACTTTACTTTTGGTGCCGACCTGATGTACACCAACATGGACTCCCGTTATGGCAGCGAGGCGAACGGCCGTTTCTACTTCACCGGGATGGATAACTTCAATAACCTGAAGCCTTACCGCTATGTGCGTGAAGTATACCTGGATCCCGATCAGCGTGTCAAACAGAATATCCTGAACACAGGGGTGTACGGCCAGTTGCAGACCAAACTCTTCCCGGGATTTGAAATGACTGCGGGACTTCGTATCGATAATGCCAATTACTTTAATAAAGGGAACTTCAACCAGACGGTTTACGATGAATTAGGCTTGCGTACAGACAATGGCCTGACTACTTTCCAGGTACAACCCCGTTTGCAATTCACCTGGGACGTGAATGAAAAGCATACCGACATCATCCGCCTCGGCGGTGGTATCTTTGCTTCCGATATCAATAACTATGCAATGATTAACAACATGGTATTCGACGGAACCAAAGTATTATCCGTCGACCTGACAGGCGACCTGGTGCCGACCCCCGATTTCGAATCCTACCGTAAAGACCCGTCGACAGCTCCCGGTGCCGATCTGTTTAATAATCCGGATATCCCCAAGCTGGCAACGATCAATATGAACGGAGCCGATGCAAAGGTGTCGGTTGTTTATAAAGCGAACTTCTCGTATACCCACTTCTTTACAGACCGCCTGAAAATAGGAGTAAGCGGTTTTATGACGCTGGGACGTAATAATTATATGTACGTAGACCGCAATATGGCCGACGAGCCTTTCTTCCGCCTGGCAGCCGAAGGAAACCGCGGGGTCTATGTTCCTGCCGAAAGCATCAACCCGGCAAACGGTTCAGCCGACTGGACGCAAGGGCGCAAGACGGATAAAATAGGCCGTGTACTCGAACTGAACAGTGAAGGAAAGGTGAACCAGTTTGCATTCGTTGTCGACGGAACCTGGCGTTATCTGAATGATGGCGAGATCGCTTTCAGTTACACCTGGAATGATACAAGAGATAATACTTCATATAACGGGAATGTGGCAAACTCGGCCACCCTCTCCAAGATGGTGGTCGACGATCCCCGTGATTTGAGCCGGATGAGCTATTCCGATAACCAGTTCCGTCATAAAGTCGTTTTCTATGGAACAGCTCCTACTTTCTGGGGCGTCAGTGTCGGTTTACGCTTCTCCGGATTGGGCGGAACGCGCTATTCACTGGCTGTGAACGGAAATGTGAACGGTGATTTTGTCTCTTCCAACGACCTGGCTTACATCTATGATCCGAACGACGCGGCTACTCCTCAGTATCTGCGCGAAGGTATCCAGTCCATACTCGATAACCCGGATGTAGAAGAAAGCACCAAGAAGTATATCCGCAAGAGTTTCGGTAAAGTGGCTGAACGCAACGGTGGCGTGAACGGTTTCTACGGAACGTTCGACCTGCGTATTGCCAAGAAATTCAAAATCTATAAAACACAAAACATCGAATTGTCGGTGGATATCTTTAACGTAGCCAACCTGTTCAGCAAGAACTGGGGCTCCGGTCATAACCTGGGTAAACAAAATATTTATTCGATCAAAAGCTTCAATTCCGAACAAAAACAGTATGTTTACAATGTTAATGCAAATATCGGTGTTTCTAATCTGAATGGTAACCCTTATCAGGTACAGATTGGTCTTCGTTACGGATTCTAATACATAACAGATATAACAATGAAGAAAAGATTGATCTTAACGATGCTGCTTACCGCCTTCCTTTGCGGAAGCAGTGCATTTTCCCAGACAAAAGTAATTGCCCACCGTGGCTATTGGGACTGTGAAGGTTCTGCGCAAAACTCTATCGCAGCGTTGAATAAAGCGCATGAAGTAGGTGCTTATGGTTCGGAATTCGATGTTTGCCTCACGGCAGACGGTATCCCTGTGGTCAATCATGACGACAGCATCCAGGGATTCTGCATCGAAACTTCTCTTTATGAGCAGATAAAAGATTTGAAATTAAAAAACGGGGAAACACTTCCTACCCTCGAAGAATACCTGATACAAGGTCAGCAGAACCGGGGAACACAACTGATCCTTGAAATAAAACCCCACAAAAGAGTGGTGAATGAAGACCGGGCGGTAACAGCTATCCTCGCTCTGGTTCAGCAGTATCAGCTGGAAGACCAGGTGGAATATATCTCCTTCAGTATGAATATCTGTAAGGAACTGATTCGCCGTGCCCCTGCTGCACAGGTCGCTTACCTGCGTGGTGAAGTATCTCCGGCCGATCTTAAAGTATTGGGCTTTACCGGACTGGACTATCATTATAAGGTATTCGACAAACATCCCGAATGGATCCGCGAAGCGAAAGAGGCCGGACTGACCGTTAATGTCTGGACTGTGGATGACCCGGCTGTCATGCGGTCGATGATCTCACAGGGAGTGGATTTTATCACTACCGACAAACCCGAAGAGCTGAAGGAGATTATCAGGAAAAACTGAAATAGGAAACTGTAACAGGCTAGTTAGTTAATAACTAGCCTGTTTTTTGTCTTATGCAATTCAATGTTAAGCCACTTTATTCTCTGCCCAACTGGCGGGTTGCCTTTTATACGGAAAGGAACAGATGCAGGAAGTAGATATTTTTCTTCAGATATTTCAGTGCATCATTGATATGACGTTCTACTGTTTTCGGTGAAATATCTAATCTTTCGGCAATCTCTTTGTAACTTAAATGTTCATACCGGCTCATGCAGAATATCTCTTTTTGCCGGGGAGTCAGTTCGTCCACCAACCGGTCGATATAAACCTTCAAATCTTTGGCCTGCAACTCTTCTTCAATGTCATAAGCCTTGTCGTAGGCCGCCAGGATCGATATCTGGTAGAATGATTCGTTGAAATTTTTCCGGGTATTATCGAACACCATGTTGCGGGTAATGATAAATAATAAACCTTCCAGATTCTCGTTTTCATTAACGTAGCTGCGTATATCCCACAACTTAATGAAGACCTCCTGCACTACTTCTTCTGCAGAAGAATTATTTGTAAAATAAAGCCTGCAGAATTTATAAACTTTATTGCAATACTTATGGTACAAAGAGGTAAATGCCTCTTCGCTCCCGTTTTTTAATGCAGTTATCAGTGCTTTATCTTCCAATATTAGATCGTTTTGATTCATGTAGAATGCAAATATATGAAAGAATCAACAATAATCAAGTATCATTTTTTAACGAATGCTTCAGAAATAAAATGAAAAAAAGACCAAAATCTTCTGGGGGATAAGGAAAGAATCGGAGTATTTACATATAGAATCGCTTAAAAATGGGATTAACAACAATGAATGAAAAGGAAATAGTAAAAAAAGTACTGTCCGGACGTCTGACCGGAGAGGAGAAGAAGAATATTTCCGAGCGGGACATAATCGTACGGCATCTTAAAAGTCAGTGGAACGATACGCGGGATGATTCAACATTTGACGTTGAAGCAAAAAAACGTGTATATGGCCGGATAACGAAGAAGATACGTGGCCATAAATCGTTTGCCGAACGTTGGGGACGATACGGTATTGCAGCTTCGCTGGCGTTACTGCTTTCTGTAGGTTACTGGCTGGGTACAACAAATGAACCGGAGTCGCAGATCGTATATGTCGTGAATGCCGGACGGCAGTCGATGGAGTCGTTTTATTTGCCGGACGGTAGCCATGTATCGTTGAATGCCGGCAGTAAGCTGACGTACCCTGCCACTTTTTCCGGAAAGAATCGTGAAATCCAACTTTCGGGGCAGGCTTTCTTTAAGGTGCACCATGATACGGAACATCCTTTTATCGTGAAAACAAAAAGTATGGATATAAAGGCACTGGGAACTTCTTTCGAGGTGTTTAGTGTCGACTCGGCTTCTTATACGGAAATGATCCTTTCGGATGGGGCAGTGGAAGTTAGTACCAAGAGAAGCGAGGGAGAAGGAGATGTCTATCTGGTATTCCCGGATGAGAAGCTGACTTACGAACTGAATGGGAAGGCAGAGATTGAAAAAGTGGATGCCGGCCAGTATTCGGCCTGGTACCGGGGAGGAAAGCCCAGCTTTAAGAACGAAAAGCTTGCCATGATCCTTCCCCGTCTGGAAAGCTGGTATGGGATCCGTCTTGAATGTCCGGATGCAGTGGCGGATAAATATAGTTTCACTTTCTCCATACATAATGAATCGCTCGAACTTTTATTGAATATAATATCCAACAGTTCCCCTGTATCCTACCACAAGAGAGGGGATGGATTTGTACTGTTCGAAAAAGGGAAAAAAAGATAATGTTAAACTTAAATCAGAGAAGAATGAAAAAGGGATAAACGAGTCTATGGAAACCAGGAATACCCCCGGTAAAGAGAAAAAGAAAAACACATTAAAATTTATCTGAATATTAATATGAATAAACGAGTAGTTTTGTTGAGAGATGTGTTCTGTAAACAATTCAAAAAGCAGATCACACAGTTATTTCTGATGGGTGCGATAGGGTTGATCCCTGTCTCGGCCTTTGCCCAGGCCTATCAGGTCACCATGAAAAAGAGCAATGCTCCCCTGTCTTCAGTAATTGCGGAGTTGGAAAAGGATAGTGGTTATACCTTTTTCTATAATGACGATCAGATCAACCTGGATAAGAAGATATCCATTGATGTAACGAATGCCTCTTTGGAGGTTGTGCTGAATCAGCTGTTCGGGAATACGGAATACTCTTTCCGGATTGTAAATAACCAGATCGTAGTGTCGAAAACAGCAGACGTTTCAAGGAACGTTGCCACTAAGAACGCTGTCCATCAACAGAAGAATGTGACGGTAAAAGGAATTGTGAAAGATACTCATGGCGAACCGGTTATAGGTGCCAGTGTGGTAGAGGCCGGAACTACGAACGGGACGGTTACCGATTTTGATGGAAACTTTGTCCTGACAATGTCAGGAAGGGATAAGCATTTGCTTATTTCATATATTGGTTATGCGACAAAGAAAATAAACTTGAAAGAAGGGCAGTCTTCTGTTAATGTCACCCTGGAAGAAGACTCTGAACTGCTGGATGAAGTAGTAGTTGTCGGTTATGGAACACAGAAGAAAGTAAACCTGACAGGAGCAGTGGCTGCCATCAGCTCGGAAGATATCAAAGACCGCGTACAGACAAATGTGCTGGCTGCCGTTCAGGGAACTGTTCCCGGTGTGACGGTCATATCCCGTCCGGGACAAACTCCTTCTATCAATTTCCGTGGACGCGGTAACCTGGGAACCTCTTCTCCTTTATATGTGATCGACGGCGCTATTTCCGATGCCGACCTGTTCTCGAACCTCGATCCTAACAGTATCGAGTCGATCTCTTTCCTGAAAGATGCCGCTTCTTCTGCCATCTACGGTTCACGTGCCGCTTATGGGGTGGTGCTGGTTACGACAAAGACCGGTAAGAAAGAGAAAATGAATGTGTCTTACAGCGGTTATGTAGGATTGAAAATGCCGACTTATTTGCCGGATGTACTCGACTCGTGGGATTATGCGGAGTTGTTGAACGAAGCATTCTATAACCGTGATCCGGCTAATGGAAAGAATGCAGCCTACTCGAATGACGAGATCGGATGGTTTAAAGATGGATCAAGACCTGACTACTACCCGAATACGAAATGGGCGGATCTGGTGTTGGATAATCCGGTGGTAACCACGCAGCATTCGTTGAACTTCAGCGGTGGTAGCGATAAGGTTCGTTTCTTCTCCGGATTGGGTTATCTGTATGATGACAAATTCATGCCCGGACAGAGCTCGCAACGTTATAACCTGGATGCCAATGTCGCAGCCGATGTAACGAAATGGCTGGTATTGAAGACGGGTGTGAAATTTATCCGTAGCACGAATAAGACGGAACATGGCGTTGCTTCCATCGGAAACTTCCTGATGGTTCCTTCCACGATGGTTGCACAGCAGTCCAACGGCGAATGGGGGTCTATTGCCGGAGGTAAAGCGGCTACGCAATCGTTTATGAATGGAAACCCGTTGCGTGCCTTAAGTAAGAACAACTGGTCTGACGGAAAGACCGACAATACTATGATCGACCTGGGGTTTGACCTTAAGCCGATCGAAGGACTGGTTATTTCCGGACAGGGCGCCTTCAAAAGCTGGGAGTCTAAATCAAAGGGTTACACCGCATTGCAAGATAATGTGAAGAATTTTGAAACCGGAGCTGAAATCCCCGGAACCGGTGTGTACACAAATGAAATGAATATGTTCTGGCAGAGTGAGAACCGGACGATGTACACTTTGACTGCCCGTTACGACTGGTCGAACAAAGTACATAATATCGGTATATTGGCCGGAACTTCTTACGAACATTATAAATATGAACGTCTTTATTCCAAGTATAAAAACTTCGTGACCGATGACCTGAAGGATATTACTACAGGTTCGGAAGTAAGCAAAGACCAACCCGATGTGAATACGTATGGTGATCCGATGCGGGAATATAAGATCCTGTCTTATTTCGGCCGTTTGAATTATAGTTTTAATGACCGTTATCTGTTTGAAGCGAACCTGCGTGCGGATGCTTCTTCCCGTTTCTACAAAGATAACCGTTGGGGTATCTTCCCCTCTTTCTCTGCCGGATGGCGTATCAATCAGGAAAGTTTCATGGATGATGTGAAATGGGTCGACAATCTGAAGATCCGTGCCTCTTGGGGTACACTGGGTAATATCAATAACGTAGGTAATTATGATTATTTCCAGTTGTATAACAATGGATCGGATTATAACTTTGATAATGAAGCGGTAAAAGGCGTGCTGGAGTCGAAGCCAGCAAACGAAAAGCTAGGCTGGGAAACGGTTGCACTGACCGATATCGGAGTTGATTTTGATATCTTCAATGGCCTGTTCAGCCTGACAGCCGATTATTATATCAAGAATACCAGCGATATCCTTTTGAGCTATAATGTCCCGTTGGAAACCGGTATCTGGTCTAACCCGTCGCAGAACATAGCCAAAGTACGTAACCGTGGTTTCGAACTGGCACTGACCCATCGCAAGACATTGGGTGATTTCTCTTATACGGTAAGTGCGAATATTGCGACCAATAATAATGAGATCATGGATATGGGTGGCTCTGACGATATTATCCAGAATGGTGGGGATAAGATCCGTTTTATCCTGCGCGAAGGTGAATCGATCGGTTCTTTCTTCGGATTGAAAACCGACGGTCTGTATACCCAGGAAGAAATAGATGCCGGACATTACTATACTTACGGACGTAAACCGAGAGCCGGTGATATCAAATACGTACCGCAGCGTGAAGGCGTGGAATGGGGCAGTGCCATTACCGGTGAAGACCGTGCCATTATCGGCAAGGATGTGCCCGACTTTACGTATGGTATCAATCTGAATCTGCAATATAAAGACTTTGAATTGTCTCTCTTCGGACAAGGTGTTGCCGGTACGATGGCCGCTTTCGAATCTGAACAGGTTTCAGCTTTTATGTTGAACTCTAACCCGCGTAAGTTCCATCTGGGGCGTTGGACAGAGGAAAACCCGAACCCGCGTGCCGTCTATCCGCGTATCTACGGAGGACATAGCCTGGATGATTACAACCAGTATTTCTCGGATTACCAGTTGTTCGATGCAGACTACTTCCGTATTAAGACGATCACATTGGGTTATCGTGTTCCATCCAATATCGTATCCAAATGGGGAATGTCTACTCTGAAATTCTTCCTGACCGGAGAGAACCTGTTTACGTTGCGTGCCGACCATGTGATGAAGGATTTTGATCCCGAAGCATCTTCCGGTCGTGGCATCGGTTCATTGGGAACCAAGTCGGTGGCATTTGGTGTGAATGTTTCTTTTTAATTGATTCAGTAATTTATAAATTAAGCAAGAGTAATGGTAAATCTAAATATAAAGAAATGGGCAGTGCTCGGTTTAATGACTGCCTCTTTTACAGCATGTGATTTGGATGTGATCCCGCCTTCGGATATATCGGCTGAAAGTTTCTGGACATCGGAGAAAGATGCCTGGTACGGTTTGAATGCCTGTTATGCACAGGGGAACGGTTTCGATATCTGGGATGAAATGTGTACGGATAACGCACATAGCCATAAGCCTTGGGAAGGCCCGTACGAATCGATCCAGCAAAGTGAATTGAGTACGGCGGAAGACCGTGGATATAGTTTCGGTACGGTTCGTATCGTGAATAACTTCTTGGAAAAGGTCGATAAGTGCGAAATGGATGAAACGTTGAAAGAAAGGATGAAAGCGGAGGCTCGTTTTTTCCGGGCACAGACGTATCTGGATCTGACAACCAAGTTCGGAAAGGTGCCGCTGGTAACAACCGTGATGGAGTATGATGCTCCGAACGTTCCCCGTGATCCGGTAGAGAAGGTACAGGCTTTTATCCTGGATGAACTGGCCGCTATTGCAACTGTTCTGCCTGATAAATATAATGGTGGTTATTTGCAGGAAACCGGGCGTATTACCCGTGCTGCCGCTTTGGCGATGCGTGCCCGTGCAGCTTTGTACTTCGGCAATTATAAGGAAGCGGAAGCTTCTGCCAATACAGTAATAAGCGAAGGACATCATTCTTTGTTCCGTGTGACTACCCTGAACGATGCACAGAAAAAAGAGGGGGATGAAATGGTACAGTTTATTGACTTTGATGCCAAAGGGATCAATAAGGATGCTTTCGTGAAAGGTCTGTTCAGTTATGAAACCTTGTGGCAGGGTTCTAACGCTTCACCATCCAATCCGGAGTACATCCTTACCCGCGAATACATGGCTGATGATAATAACTACGACTGGGCTCGTTATACTTATATCCGTCCGAGCCAGATGGGATCAGGTTATTCATCTTACGAACCGATGCAGGATCTGGTAGATGCCTATTGGGACATTGATGGTAAAACCGTGCGCCCTCTGATCCCGGTGGAGACACGAAAGAAAAACTTCGAAGAGATCACTGCTGTAGTGGCTGACCTGGATCAGTCCGGCTATATAAAGAAAGTGCCGGAAATGGATTTGAAGAAATATGCTTATATGGAAGAGTTCCGCAATCGCGACAGCCGCTTGTATGCATCTATCCAGTTCCCGTTTAAAGGATGGCATGAAACGGATTTTGCCGGAGGTACATTCTATTATCGCTGGAAACCTGAATTTGCCGGTTTGGATGGTAACGAGTCGTGGACAGGCTACAGCTATCGTAAAATGGTTGCATTGACTCCTTATTCAGACTGGACGAGTGCGGATGATTATCCCGTGATCCGTTATGCCGAAGTCTTGCTGACTTTTGCCGAAGCCCGTATTGCAAATTCAGGTTGGGACGGTGAAGTGCAGGCTGCACTGAATGATCTGCGTGATCGTTGTGGTATGCCGTCGGTACCGACATCCATGCCGTCGAAAGAGGCAGCTCTGGACTTTGTCCGTAACGAACGCCGCATAGAACTGGCAGGTGAGGGACATCGTTTTGATGATATCCGCCGCTATGGTTCAACCTATTGCCAGAAAGTGATGAATACGACTACCTATGCTCCGAATGGATATAAGGTAATTGAAAAGAAATGGAACGACCGTATCCTTTTGATGCCTATACCTCAGAATGCAATGGACTTGAACCCGCTTCTGAAAGAAGATCAGAATCCCGGGTATTAATTAACCTTAGTTTCGGGCCGTCCTCAAACGAGGATGGCCTACTTTCTCTAACTTATTCGCACTTTATATATTTAAAATACTTATGAGAAGAATTGTATATTCCTTGTTCTTATTGGCTGTTTTAGCCTATTTTACTTGTAACCAGTCTGCGGCACAGGTTAAAATGATCCCGACACCTGCTCCGGAACGTCCTGCCGGACAGACAGATGTTTTAAACCTGGCTTGTGATCCGATCCCGACAGTGCGTGTTGCATTTATTGGTCTGGGTATGCGCGGAAGTGGTGCGGTTTACCGCTATACATTTCTGGATGGGGTAGAGGTGAAAGCGCTTTGCGACCTGAATGCAGATTATGTGAAAAGTGCACAGCAAACACTGGCTGGAAAGAATCTTCCCGCTGCCGATGAGTATACCGGTTCTGAAGACTGGAAAAAGATCTGCGAACGGAATGATATCGACCTGATTTACATTTGTACCGATTGGCTGAACCATACGCCGATGGCAGTGTATGCGATGGAACATGGGAAACATGTTGCAGTAGAGGTACCCGCTGCCATGTCGATCGACGAATGCTGGCAGTTGGTGAACACGGCGGAAAAGACCCGTAAACATTGTATGATGCTTGAAAACTGTTGCTACGATTTCTTTGAAATGGCAACACTGAACATGGCCCGGCAAGGTGTATTCGGTGAAGTCATTCACGGTGAAGGAGCATATATACACGACCTGCGTTCATTAAACTTCTATCCGAGTGAGAAAGGCGGCTATCAGGGAATGTGGCGTTTGAAATATAACGAAGAACATACCGGCAATCCGTATCCTACCCACGGCTTAGGCCCGATTTGCCAGATTATGAACATTCACCGTGGTGATAAGATGAATTATCTGGTCTCTATGTCTACCAAAGAGGCGGGCATGACTGAATATGCAAAGAATACTTTTGGAGCCGATTCAAAAGAGGCGAAGCAGGCATATAAACTGGGTGATATGAATACTACCCTGATCCAGACAGAGAAAGGGAAAACTATTCTGATCCAGCATGATGTAACCAGTCCGCGTCCTTACGATCGTAAACATGTAGTAAGCGGAACGAAAGGTTTTGCACAGAAATATCCGGTAGAAGGAATAGCGCTGGAGCCGAACGCCCACGAGTTTCTGAATAAGGCTCAGATGGATTCTATTATGACCCTGTATGAACACCCTATTACGAAAGAAGTCGGTGAAAAAGCCCGGGAAGTAGGAGGCCACGGAGGTATGGACTTTATTATGGACTACCGTCTTATTTACTGCCTGCAGAAGGGCTTGCCCTTGGATCAGGACGTTTATGATGCCGCCGAGTGGTCTTGCCTGACCGAGTTGACTGAAACCTCGGTGAATAACGGAGGTGCTCCTGTTGAAATACCCGACTTTACCCGTGGTGCATGGGATAAACTGAAAGGTTTGCAGTTTGCAAAATAACACTAGGTATATAGATTGAAAAGGGCTGTCGGATATTCTATTCCGATAGCCTTTTTGTTTGAATATCTTCTTGTAAAGATAATGTTTGACATTTTGTTACTTGTCTTTTTGTAAATGGTAGGGATACAGAGGGTTGCCGAATGGTTAAAATCGGGATTTTGTAATGAATATCCTCACCTTTGATAATAGAACCGGCCGTATGGTTAAAAAAGTGTAATGGCAGAGTTGCTATTAAATTGTTATTTATATCTTTGTACCATTCCCCTGATAAGTTGGTTATGACCGCCTTCGGATAAATAGTTTATCCGGATGAATAAGTGAAGATTATAGAAAAGGATTTATATAGAACTTTATTTTAGTATTACTTAATTTAGAATTTATGAGTAAAACAATTACCTCGTTAATTGCCGGCCTGTTGTTGTCGGTGTGTGTTTCAACTCATGTATATGCCCAAAATTACGGCGGACATAAGATTACGTATCGCCCGACGGAAGTAATGAGCAGTGATGAGATTGATAATGAAGTAAACCATTTTGAAGCAGACAAATGGTACCAGTTGGTAGATGAAGATGGCAAGCTATTGGTGCAGTATCGCGACCTTAGTTATGATTATGGGACCAATGGGTTGATCTTGAAGCTGGTAGAGCCGAGTTCTGGTTGCCCAATCAATTATTCTTTGTGGTCTATCAAAGCTACCGATGATGGACGTAGCGGGAAAAATTTCGTGTTTGTGAACAAAGAAACAAATATGGAGTTGGAGTATGGGCATGTGAAAGCTTATACTCAGGAAGGCTTAGAGAATGGCCTTTACGATTATCCATACAGATCTTTTCTGGGTGGTTGTACACAAAACTGGGCTTGGTACACGACTGATAAGCAGGTGGATGATTTCGACTTTGCTCCTTTGTATTCTTATTTCAGCAATCAGGACTCGGTTCTTGTTTTGCAAAAGAACAACGATTATGGATACAATGAGCTTCAGGCCTGGAAGTATTCAAAAACAGAAGCCGGTGATGCTATGGCCAATATCATTGGTGATATCATTAAGGTAAAACCTATTCTTGCCGGTGGTATCATATTAAATGCCAAAACTGTTAATCAAATGGTCGATTTCCAGTATACAAATAACTGGGGAGCGGAATCTCTGCCAAAAGATAAGAACTTGCAGTTCGACGCAACAGTTAAGCCGACTGTGGCTAGCCCGTTGCTGACCAATCAATTTATCGCAGTGGAGAATGACGACTCTTATTTCCCTTCAATAAATAGTGCCGATGCGCTTCTTGGGCTTGAATCCGGTGATGCATACCAGTATGTAAGATTACAGGTTCCGGGAGAAAGAGATAGAGAGGGTGATTATGAAACTTACAGTACTTTATATGTAAGTACCGAATACTTCCCCAATAGCAGTAAAGATCTGAAATTAGACCTTATGGAAGGCGATCTGGATGCAAGTAATATGCCGGACGATATCACTGGATTGACACCAAAAGCATGGATTGCCCGTTCTCTCTTCAAGTTCACTTATTATCCTTCACAAGACAGTCTGGTGATCGAGCCGATGAATGCTTTGCAGAAAAATGCACCTTCCGGCCAATGGGTAAATGCTCAATATGCGTTCAACTCTACCAATAATGATATGGCAGCGATATGGGCTGCCAATGGAGTAGCTGCTCCGGAGCATAACGACACATACGGTCCGGTAGTTCTCCGTTTGGCTTACCTGACTGATAAGACGTCTGTACTCACAGCTAAGAATGCTGAATTGGATGGCGGCTATGAGCTCCCAGGCTCTCTACAGACCCGTTTCTTCTTCAAGAACCGTGACTTCGATTATCTGACACGTACCACATTGCCGGAAGGAATTTACTTTATCAAGAGTGCCGACAACGGTAAGAATGTGGTGGCTAATCTGGCAGGACGCATGATGTTCGATGCTCCGGAAGACGATCAGAACTATGACGACATGCCTGCTACCATGTGGGTTGTTAAGCATACCGGTTGCGGTGACCGCTCTACCGTTGCTATCTATAACCGTGAATATGCATTCGATTATAACACGTTGTTTGAAGGTGAAACTCCGTCAGTAGATCTCAGGAGGTATTATGATAGAGATTATTACTGGGATATATGCCGGGATACTGTTCCGGTCTTTGAAGGCCAGTTATATAAAGACAAAGACGGTAATATCTTCCTGATCGATGAGAACTTTACAGGATTTGAAAACAACAGTTGCAGAGACTGCAGTCTCTGGATGTTAGACCACCTGCATAACTATAACTTCATTCCGGTAACAGATAACGAAGCACTGACAAGCGAACATCACGGATACAAACACCTTGATCCGGCATCATTGCTTTACACCAAGTATCGTTTGAACTATAACCTGTTCGCTAACGGCAACCTCTATCTGAATGTAGTAGACAATACCTTCATGCCGATAGAAAGCCAGTCTACCACTTACGAACTTGAAATTGCTCCGGAAGACTTTAAAGCAACCAACTATGATTTTGGTTACGGTGCAGGTGTTGCCGGCTTACCGCAATTATCTCGTACTGCTTATGTGTTGAAAGTGAGCGATAAGAACCTTATCGATAACGATAAGATGTATATTGCCCTGGTAGAAGAATTCGGTAAGACTGCTTATTATCAGCCGATGAGCCGTGACGATATCGAAGCAGGTAAAGGCAAGCTCGGTGTATTCTATCTGAAAGCCGACCAGCGTAAAGACGATGACAAATGTTATATCTTGATCGATATCTTCAATAATAAGGTAAATGATTGTGATGAGTGTCCTGAAAATCCAGATGGTCCTGGTCCTGCTCTTCCGGCTTCTCTTCCTGGTTTACGTATGATCGAAGATCCAGGTCCTGGTGACTGTGACGAGTGCGAAGAATGCTACATCCCGAAATACTCTTACGCATTCAACGGTTGGAGACAAGCGCATTGCATCGACGGTATCGGTAAGTTAAGCATCACTAAACTGGATAAAGAAGCTGAAGACCGTTCATCCGCCTTTGCCGTTGTCACCGACGACCGTCCATTGTATATGGATCTGGGCGAAGAAGGTAAGACGATCAATCTGTCCCGTGCAAGAGGTGCAGGAAAGGAATTCCTGTATGAAGACTCTAATAATGCAGTAAACGTACCGGGTGCTAAGGACGAATTCAACTTCTTAGGCTTGACAGCAGAAATGATCAAACCGGGTGAAAACAGCACGACTGCTATCTATGCAGACTATGTAGTGAAATCTACAGACCGTATGCCTCAGTACCTGTTGGTTGTACGTCCGGATTCCGTAGCAGACGGTAAATGGTGTAACACGCATGGTTACAACCCGGGTTGCGAGCACGAAGGTGATTACAACGGTTACCTGGCCGGTAGCTTCCTGATCAACCTGACTGACTCTGTGAAGGGCGGCACGAACATGTTGAACAATCCTGACGCTTACAAATGGCAGTCTTATACTCGCCTTGGTTTCGTGGATGGTGTTCACCAGGTAGATGCAGACGGCGAATACTTGTATATTCTGAAGAACGGTAAGAAATTGGCAGACCTGAGAACTAAAGACGGCGTTCTTGATCCTCGCGACCTGTACAATGAAGCTATCTTCGAAAAGAAACCGGTAGATGGTTTACATAAGAACTATGCATTCTCTCTGCGTTACACAGACGACGATCATAAAGACTTCTTACTGGAATCTAACCTGGACGGTGTATCTCACGTTGCTTCCTTCAAGGGTGCATGGGTGAAGATCCACAATGGCGTGCCTGTATTGGCTGAGTTTACTGTAGAAAACGGCAACCATGAAGATGACGACCAGAAGATGCAGGAATTGATCAACCAGTCTCAGATCTTCAACCTGGAAGATACTGACGACTTTGCAACTTCCAACGATGAAGTTTCGACTTCAACCATCAGCGTAGTTGCCGGTACCGGTTCTATCAGCGTACGCAATGCAGGCGGTAAGATGATCGTTGTTTCCAACGTATTGGGTCAGCCGCTTGTAAACCAGACTGTCACTTCCGACAATGCAACGATACCTGTTCCTCAGGGAGTTGTAATAGTAAGTGTGGAAGGTGAAAAGGCTGTTAAAGCTATCGTGAAGTAACCAGATAAATATTAGTAATTAAATACCCGGGCGGTGTGTCAGTTATGCAGGAATGCATACGGCACACCGCCTTTTTTGTTACCAACCCTGTCCGGTTTTATCAGCTAATGCTTATCTTCGTGCAGAATTTCAAACATAAACTTATAATAATGAAAAGAACACTGTTGAGTCTTGCTACTGCCTCTCTGTTGCTGGCTTGTGTATCCTGCGCAAACAAGTCGGGTGTTACAGAGAACGGAGAAATTGCTCTGATCCCTGTTCCACAGGAAATGACTGTCGGTTCAGACTGTTTTACCCTGACACGTAACGCCGCAATTACCCTGGATCAATCGAATGAAGAACTGAAAGGCATCGCCGATTATCTGAATGGTAAGATCGCTCCCGCCACCGGTTTCACGCTCCCTGTGGAGAAACACGGAAAGATCGAATTCAAACTGGTGGATGATGCCGCTTTGGGAGATGAAGGTTATCACCTGAAAGTGAAACAAGGCGATATCCTGCTTACGGCGAATAAGCCTGCCGGAATCTTCTACGGCGTACAAACCTTGTTGCAGATGCTTCCGGCAGAGATCAAAAGCGGGACTGCACAACCCAAAGATAAGAAATGGACAATCCCCTGTACGGAAATTACCGATAAACCCCAGTTCCCCTGGCGTGGCCTCATGCTTGACGTAAGCCGCCACTGGTTTACGAAAGAGGAAGTAATGAAGTACATCGACGAGTTGGCCGAATATAAAATGAACGTTTTCCACTGGCACCTGACCGACGACCAGGGTTGGCGCCTGGAAATTAAATCACTGCCGCGCCTGACCGAGGTAGGTGCCTGGCGTGCTCCCCGTGTGGGCGACTGGTGGGGACGCGAGCGTCAGCAGCCGGGTGAGGAGAGTACCTACGGCGGTTTCTACACCCAGGAAGATGTGAAGGAAGTGCTGGCCTATGCTGCCAAGCGTTTTGTACGCGTCATCCCTGAAATCGATGTGCCCGGTCATGGTGTAGCCGCTCTGGTTTCTTATCCGGAGCTGGCTTGTATGAAAGCCCCCGATGCACTCAATGTAGGTAATAAATTCTATGGCGAAGATGAGAATACGCTATGCATCGGCAAGGAGTCTACTTTCGAATTTATGGATAAGGTGCTGACGGAAGTAGCCGCCCTTTTCCCGGACGAGTATATCCATATCGGTGGCGACGAATGTTTCAAAGGCTTCTGGCATAAATGCCCCCGTTGCCAGGCACGCATGAAAGCGGAGAACCTGAAGAACGAAGAAGAATTGCAGAGCTATTTCATCCACCGCATGGGCGACCTGCTGAAATCGAAAGGCAAGAAGCTGGTCGGCTGGGACGAGATACTGGAAGGTGGCCTGGCACCCGATGCCAACGTCATGAGCTGGCGCGGTATGGATGGTGGTATCAAATCGGCTAAAGCCGGGCATCATGTGATTATGACGCCGACCGAACATTGTTACCTGGATTTGTATCAGGGAGAACCTTCCGTAGAACCGGCCACCTATTCCATGTGCCGCCTGACGGATTCGTATAGCTTCAACCCCGTACCCGAAGGCGTTCCGGCCGAGATGGTACTGGGCGGACAAGGTAATGTCTGGGGTGAAGCGATCCCTACTTTCCGCCATGCCGAGTATATGACCTGGCCGCGTGGCTGGGCGTTGGCTGAAGTATTGTGGAGCGGGCCTGCCAAAACGGATTGGGAAAAGTTCTGGCCCCGTGTCGAACGTCATTTCGTTCGTGCCGACCAGGCCGGCATCAACTATGCCCGCAGTATGTATAACGCGATCGTTACCCCGTATCTGCAGGACGGCGTGTTGCAGGTGGAACTGGGAAGCGAGATTGCCGGTACGGATATCTACTATACATTCGATAATACAGACCCGGATTGCTTTACTCCGAAGTACAGCGAACCGCTGAGCATACCGAAAACAGCCAGCCGCCTGCGTGTCATTACTTATCGCGACGGTAAGCCGGTCGGTAAACTCATATCCCTGACAATAAAAGAGCTGGAGAAGCGTGCCGAGAAGGACAAACGAACCGGCCACGGTAACCTGACTGTTGACTGATAGGATTTTAACCAAGTTGTTCGTAACCTTTTTGTAACAACTTGGTTTTATCTTTGTAACAAGACTGAAATATGTGTGAAATAGAAAAGCGCTTTCTTTGCTGCCGGAAACAGTGATGTAATACATTTTTCACCGCAACCAACAAAGTTAGGAATGAAAGTAATCAAATTTATGGCGCTCTCCCTGTTGGCGCTGCTTCCCTTTCTCGCGGAAGCTCAGAACACGGAACAGTTAGATGCCCGCATCGATTCGCTTGCGGAAGAGACAGCAACGCTGGATAAGATAGTGAAGGGACTAAGCAAGTTTAAAGTCTCCGCCTATATCCAGGGACAATATCAGTATGGACAGGAGGATGCCACCCTGAAAGTGGGCGACAAGAACGAGCACGAGGATAAAGGCTTCAACCGTATCGGTATCCGCCGTGGCCGCCTGAAGTTCGAATATAACGACGGCATCGGTACCGGAGCCGTGCAGATCGAAGCCAACGACAAAGGTGTCAGCTTCCGCGACCTGTATATCGGTATCAAAGATCCCTGGACGAAGCGCAGCCAGTTGATGGCCGGTGTTTTCAACCGTCCCTTCGGGCATGAGATCGGGTATTCCACCAGCGGCCTCGAGTCGCCCGAACGTGCCACGATCATCCAGTACTTCTTTCCCGACGAGCGCGACCTGGGAGCGATGCTGACACTTCGTACCAAGAAGGATAGTCCGCTGGGCTTTCTCCGGCTGGATGCCGGGTTGTTTGCCGGTAACAGTATCAACCGCGAAACCGATAGCCGCAAAGACTTCATCGGACGCCTGGGTGCCGACAAGGAAATCGGCAACTGGGGTAAATGGGGTGCAGGCGTATCTTACTACAACGGAGGTGTCTACAACCCGACAACGACTGCCTATGAAATGGATGGCAAACGCTTTATCGAAGTGGATAAAGGCAGAACCGGTACTTATATGAAGCGCGAATACATCGGTATGGACGCCCAGTTCAGCTTCCTGAGTTCATGGGGAACAACCTCGTTGCGTGCCGAAGGTCTTTTAGGTACACAGCCCGGTATTGCCGGAAGCAGTAAAAGCCCGAATACGGGAACACGTCCGGAGGATCTTCCCGAAAACGCCCTGTTCAAGCGCCCCTTTATCGGTTATTTTTTCTATCTGGTGCAGGACATCGGCACTTCCCCTTTCTCTGCCGTATTCAAATACGACGTCTACGACCCGAATACGAAACTGAAAGGAAACGAGATCGGTGCCGAAAACACATTCACCTCTAAAACCGACCTGGCCCAAAGCACATTCGGTATCGGCGGTCTGTACCGCTTCAACAAACACATCCGTGTGCAGGCCTATTACGAATTCAACTTCAACGAAAAGAGCGACTTCGTAAAAGGTTACGAACAAGACCGCAAAGACAATGTGCTGACAGTGCGGTTGCAGTATAAGTTTTAAATAAGGATCGAAAGGTTCGATTCTTGACAATTTTGAGTCTGATGATAGTGTCGTAGGCGGACCCAAAGGGTTCGTACTATGTTAACCTCCAGTGCAACTGGGGGGCATGTCGATCATCACCGGTGAGCCTCGAAGAGGTTCAACCCTAGCGTGTTGTTCGCCCCCCTTGGGGACGCACCATCCGGCAGACACCCTAACCCACGGTTGCACCGTGGGTTAACATAGTTCGAACTCTTCGAGCCCGTTGATGTCGCTAAATAGTTCACCTTTTCCTATTACCAAATCTCTTTACTATACCTCGCCCTATACTCTGCCCTATACCTCTGAAGACATAAAAGATAATGTAATATAATATCCTTTCCTGTCGCATTTAATATCTGATATACCCTTTATCAATTAGCGAATACCTGGAATACCCCACCCTTGTCCATCATGTATTATTTATTTGATAAATATCCCTCAAAAACCTAACAACCTATTAATATTATTCTTACATTGTGGTATTCTAATTATTTAAATATCAGAAAAATATGGAAGACAAAAAAACAGAACCGTCTCCCTGGAGGAGAGCGTATGGAGTAACGGAATTTGCCCAACTCTATTTTCCCGGCCGGACGCCGGTGGTTGCCTATAAACGTATGTGGGAATGGATACGCACCTCGCGCGAACTCAAAGCCAAGCTCGAAGCCGCCGGATGGGTGAAATTCCAAAAACTCTACACGCCGAAGCAAGTCGGCGTACTGATCGAACATCTGGGGGAACCCTGATAAAGTTTAAACTAAATTTATTTACAATGAAAGACTTAATCAGTCAAGACGTTGAATGTACACTGTTCAGAACAGCATT
>OGFC01000473.1_pt1 | contig 37305 bp, 38 predicted proteins | sample 1570841 | NCBI WGS metagenome assembly OGFC01 (sample SAMEA2582137, study PRJEB24529) | metagenome | biome: Human gut stool | place: China | collected 2011 | reverse complement strand
GGGTATCTGGCTGAGATCATTTTGAAGCACAGAAAGCGGCGCAGATAGACAGTAAGAACAGGGAAAGGAGGTGAAAAAACACGTCATCCATTTCCTGGGACTGGTGCCTTCTATGTAAAAAAGGAGTAAAGTGTATCGAGCACTTTACTCCTGCTTGGGTCAAACGACCCGGGACTGGTTAGTAGTATTATACCCCAGTCCATATGGAATTTCAATAGCTCTTAACAAAGGTATCAGAGATTTTGTGAGTACGTTATTCTAAAATCTCAGAAAATAAAAAAAATAATTTAGGATTTTTGCAGGTTTGAAACGTATAAAAGTATGTAGGAGGTTCTGCGATGCGTAGACAATACATATTTATACGCACCAGGAAGGAAAGGAGTCCAATGTCCGAATGGGTCGTCATCTGTTTGACAATCATTATGATATGCCCACGTATCCTGCATGAAGCAGGGTATCTGGCTGAGATCATTTTGAAGCACAGAAAGCGGCGCAGATAGACAGTAAAAACAGGGAAAGGAGGTGAAAAAACACGTCATCCATTTCCTGGGACTGGTGCCTTCTATGTAAAAAGGAGTAAAGTGCACGAACACTTTACTCCTGCTTGGGTCAAACGACCCGGGACTGGTTGGTAGTATTATACCCCAGTCCAAATGGAATTTCAATAGATATCTCAGCATATTAGCATAATTATGCAGGTAGGGCATACCGAGCAAAAAAAGATGTTTACAGCAATCCCTGCTGCTTTTAATCCACCAAGTCCATGCGTATATAGGTTACATACTGGGTATGATCCTTTTGTGCTATATCGGCAATCAGATATTCCTCGTAGGCATAGGGACCGATTATCAAATTACATTGCTCGGCATATGCAAGCATCCGCTCATAGGTGCTCTGGATGGTATCATAAGGACCCTTATGCCATGCGCATAAATAGCTTCCTTCCCCACGGATATGTGTGTTTTGACGAATGTCCTTTTCAATTTTCATAAAAAGATATGAGAAATTTAGATAATCCCTGTTTCGTATATTATCTGTCTTAATCATACAGCCTACAGATTCCTGAACCAGGACATTATGCTCCTTGCAGAAGCTGATATATTCCTCCATGAAGGAGGCAAAGCTGCGGCTGGAGGCATTCTCCAGATCATCACTGCATAGCAAAATCTCTTTTGGGTATCGGCGTACGGCGATATCATCCTCCTCATGCGTTACCGCAAACAGTGTGCTGTCCCTCATATATACCATCATTCGTTTCAAGGCCAGCAGCTTTTCGATTTCCCTGTCCACCTCCTCAAACTTATCCTCCAGTAGCTGCAGAAACAATGCAGGACTGCGCTGTTCCAGAAACACCTTGATATCCTTCAGCGGCATGCCCATTTTTTTCAGCTTGGTGATGACGGAAAAGGTGTCGTACTGATGATAGGAATAATACCGATAGCCGTTATCGTTAATCATAACCGGCTGAAAGAGTCCAATCTCATCGTAATGAAACAATACATGCTTTTCCACACCGCAGATTTTCGCAAACTGCCCCGCTGTCAGATATTTCTTTTCTTTCATACACATTCTCCTCTTGACTATAAGGTTACCTTATAGTTTATGATAGTATAGCTCACGAACGACGTCAAGAAAGGAAGGGATATTTTGAAGCTTATTTTGCATTATCTGAAACGATATAAAAAACTATTCATCATCAATGTCATCTCCGTTTTCGGATTTGCATTGGTGGAACTTGGAATCCCGACCATTATTGCGGATATGATCGATGTCGGTGTTATGAATGCCGATACGGACTATATTATCCGCATGGGATTTGTCGTACTGCTGATTTCACTGATTGGAGTCAGCATGACAATCCTCCTCGGGTATTGCTGTGCAAAGATATCTACAGCAATCACCAGGGATATCCGAAATGATATCTTTGATCATGCGCAGCGATTTACTGCGTATGAATTTAACAGGTTCGGGATTTCTTCCATGATTACCCGTACCAACAATGATGCTTTTCAAATTCAGATGTTTGTCAATGTGCTGCTTCGTACCGCATTGATGACGCCAATCATGTTCGTTGCAAGCATTATCATGACGGCAAGAGCATCACTGCCTTTGAGCGGTATCATTGTTGCGACCATTCCGCTGATTATCATCGGAGTCTTTGTGGTTGCGAAAATCAGTAAACCGATTTCCGAAAATCAGCAGGCATCCTTAGACAGCCTGAACCGAATTTCCCGTGAAAATCTGAGTGGAATCCGCGTTATTCGTGCATTCGATAACGATGCCTATGAACAACGGCGCTTTGATGATACAAACGGAAAATTCACCGACTACTCCAAAAAGCTGTTTAAGCTGATGATGATGACCTCACCGATTTTCTTCCTGCTTATGAATGTAGCAGGCTTGTGTATTTACTGGGTGGCTGCTTTGCTGATTCAGGGAGGCGATTTGCCGCTTGGTCAGCTGGTCGCCTTCATGGATTATCTGTTTCATGCCATGTTCTCCATCATGCTGTTTTGTACAGTTTTTATGATGTATCCTCGTGCAGAGGTCAGTGCCAAGCGTATTGAAGCGGTATTCGATACCGTGCCGCTGGTGCACAATGATGGAAAACGCAAGGAGGGAAGCCAGGAGGGAACAATCAGCTTTGAGCATGTGACCTTTGTCTATCCGGATGGCGAAGAGCCCGTATTAAAGGATGTCAGCTTCACCGCGAAAAAGGGCGAAACGATTGCCTTTATCGGAAGTACAGGGTCTGGAAAAAGTACACTGGTCAATCTGATACCGCGGTTTTACGATGTCAGTGAGGGAAGCATTCGGATCGACGGTGTGGATATTCGCGAGTACGATCTGTTTGAGCTGCGCTCCCGCCTTGGTGTGATACCGCAGAAAGCCTTTTTATTCAATGGCACGATTGCGGACAATATCCGCTTTGGAAAACCGGACGCAACCATCGAAGAGGTTATCCAGGCAGCAAAAACCGCACAGGCATATGACTTCATCATGGAAAAGGAGCATGGCTTTGAGGAAGAAATCACCGAGGGAGCAACCAATGTTTCCGGCGGTCAGAAGCAGCGTCTTTCCATTGCCCGTGCACTGGTGCGCAAGCCGGATATCTATGTGTTTGACGATTCCTTTTCCGCACTGGATTTTAAAACTGATGCGACATTGCGCAAAGAGCTGAAAAAAGAAACCGGTGATGCCATCGTCATGGTTGTCGCACAGCGCATTTCCAGCATTATGGAAGCAGACCGTATCGTTGTTTTGAATGAAGGAAACGTCATCGGTACCGGAACTCACCGGGAACTGCTGAAGAACTGTGAAATCTATAAAGAAATCGCATTGTCTCAGCTAAGTGAGGAGGAACTGGCTCATGAATAAAAAGCTGTCATCATGTAAGCGGATCGTTTCCGGTCTGAAACCATTCATCTCTCCTTATAAATGGGAATTTGCAGGGGCAGTTCTCATGGTTATTATCAGTGTGGTTACCATGGTCAGTGCGCCAAGTGTGGAGGGGATGATTACCACACAGCTGGCAAGCGATTTATCACTCGCCGAAAGCATAGGAAAGCTCCAGGTAAATTTTGATGAGATAACGAAAATCATGCTGATGCTGGCATTTATCTATCTGGTGAAGACCCTGTCTCAGGTATTTGCGGTTATCTGGCTGACAAATGCTATTCAGCACGCCATGCAGGATTTAAGAAATGCGCTGCAAAGCAAGATTCGCCGCTTACCGGTACGCTACTTTGACAGCCATCAGTTCGGTGATGTGCTGAGCAGAATCACAAACGATGTGGATGCGATCAGCAACGCCCTGCAGCAAAGCTTTGTCAATGTGGTTACTGGTGTCTTAACAATCATTCTGGCGCTGATCATGATGTTTCGCATCCATGTTCTCATGGCCTGCATCGCCTTTTTGATCATTCCGTTGTCCTTACTGATTACCATTTTTATCGTACGGCACTCCCAGAAGCGCTTCAAGGCGCAGCAGGATGCACTCGGCGCATTGAATGGTGCTATAACGGAGCTGTATACCGGCTACAATGAGATTCTGCTCTTCAACAAGCAGCAGGAATCTATTGAGAAATTTCGGAGCCTGAATGAAAATCTTCGACAGAATGCATGTACCGCACAGTTTGTATCCAGTACGATTGGACCATTGAATGCTCTGGTTACCTATCTGACCATTGGCGGAGTCGCAGTCGTTGGAACGATTCAAATCATACAGGGAAACCTGAGTGTTGGAAATCTGCAGGCCTTTGTCCGCTATATCTGGCAGGTCAATGATCCGTTATCTCAGATTTCCTCCCTGTCCTCACAGATCCAATCGGCCTTTGCGGCGATTGCCCGTGTCTTGGAAATTCTGGAGGAGGAAGAAGAGATTGCAGAGCTGAATCCACCTAAGCATATTGAACAGGTAAAGGGAAATGTCACCTTCTCACATGTTCGTTTCGGATATGGTGAGGAGCCGTTGATGAAGGATCTTAACGTAGAAGTGAAAAGCGGACAGATGGTGGCAATCGTTGGTCCAACCGGTGCTGGCAAAACAACACTGATCAATCTGCTGCTGCGCTTTTACGATGTCAATGGAGGAAGTATCTGCATTGATGGTGTGGATATCCGCGACATGAAGCGTGGAGAGCTGCGTGATATGTTTGGTATGGTATTGCAGGATACCTGGCTGTTTTCCGGAAGTATTTACGATAATATTCGTTATGGACGTCTGGATGCCCGCAAGGATGAAATCATTCACGCGGCGAAGATGGCGAATGTTCATCACTTCATTCGTACGCTGCCGGACGGTTATCATTCCGTAATCAATGAAGAAGCCAACAATATCTCACAGGGGGAAAAGCAGCTGCTTACCATAGCTCGAGCCATTTTAAAGGATCCGCAGATTTTGATTCTGGATGAGGCGACAAGCTCTGTCGACACCCGTCTTGAAAAAATGCTGCAGGAAGCGATGCACCGTGTGATGGAGGGAAGAACCAGCTTTGTCATTGCGCATCGTCTGTCCACCATTCGCTCTGCTGATTTGATTCTTGTGATAAACGATGGTGATATCGTCGAGCAGGGAACGCACGAGGAGCTGATGGAAAAACAGGGCTATTATGAAAAGCTGTACAATTCACAATTTGCCGATAAGGAATAGACGTGCAGCTCATAGCAGGAGCTTCGGACGCAGGTGACCTTGCTTTTAAAAGAGGATGCTATGCATATGTAAATTGAAAAGGTTGTGAAAGGCGTTTGTTTAAAGCCTGTTGAAAAAGAGGTCTCCATACTAAAGTGGTTCGATTGTCAAGGACAAAAGTTAGACAGTAATTAGAATCACGATATGTTATCTCATCTAGTGTGCCCCAAGGCAATATTGCTTTGGGGTTTTACTTTTGTTGATTAAAAAGCGAAGGCATCAAGTACCTGAAAAATACTCTTGAAAAAGAGTTCATTCATATATATCATTCATTATCATTTAGCTAATACAATGCACTTAGTTCATTTACATAATCAAATGCTTTATATTTTTTCCACTTCTGAGGATCTTTTGATTGTAGCAATGTAGGAGAAGCCTCTTTTTTTATATCCTTTATCCATGTGCATATATATTTTATTTCCATATATTTGTAAGAAAGCTCAATACTCGCTTGTGGTTTCGTATATGCTTATGCTATGCACTGCTTCAGCTTTTTTCTAGCAGCTTACGGGCATGCTCCACCATTTCGTGATAATCCAGATTTCCTCTTATGAGCACCTGTTGATTCATAAGGATATCCTCATAGCCCTTTGAGAGATGGATGCGAACGATGATATGAACCTGCTCATTGCCATTCGCCAGGCTATTCGTCATTGCATTTGCCATCGCATTTGCTATGGAGGCTCCGACCGTTTTCAATACCGGGCGAATCAGCACCTCTGTACGTATTAAATCGTGCAGCGCATAAGCCTTACCGCTTTGTAGGGAATAGATTCTGTCGTTTTCCTCTCTGAAAAAATCACGGGACTTCATAAGCCCTCACCTTTTGACAGATAGCATCTTCTATCTATAATATAACACAAAGCATATACCTATAGCAGAGGGAATGAGAAGGATGAGAGGAATTTAGAAGGTTTTGCTGGAAAAGGGTTTTGCCTTCTTGTAAGTATGGATAAAATACGGTATAGTAATGGAAGAAAGAATTATATTGACAGAAAACACAGGAGGTAGTGTACAATCACACAAACAATTATTTTTCATTAGGAACCTTTTTTGTATTTTCAACATATAATTGCATAAGCTAGTAAAAAGATAATGGAGGAATCAATGAATGAGAATCAAGAATGACGATGTTCTGGCACATTTGCGCAGTTTTGGCTTTACTATGCAGGAAAGCAATGCTCAGGGATTTATTCGCTGGCAGAAACGTATCGGAGATATGCTTGTCACCATCGCGAACGGACAGTTTGAAAATAAGATCCGGGTATCCCTTTTACAGGACAGCGATGGTAATATCCGTACATCCTATAAGGATATTCTTGCTTATACAGAGCTGATCTGTTCTTTGCAGGATGCAGGCCTGACGGGTATGAGTCAGGATTGCACCTGCTATAAAGAGGAGGATGTGGTGGAGCCGATGGATAATCCACTCATTTCCTTTCCGCGAAAACCGGAGGGCTTTATGGCGCAGTAGTCGGATGCACAAGGGGAATCAGTTGCAATCGCGCTTTTCTGCAAGTATAATGTAGGAAATAAAAAGGGGTGATATCGTGATTGATGGACATATGCATCTGGAGAATGGTCCGCTAACCGTGGATTATGCAATGAAATATGTAGAAGCCGGCGTAAAGGCAGGGATGGATACCATACAGATTCTGGATCATACCCATCGGTTTCTGGAATTTAAACCGATGTATGAAAATCTGAAGCAGGCGTCTGTTTATCAGAAGGAATGGTTTGAAAAGAAAACGCTGGAGCCGCTGCAGGCCTATTTTGATCTGATTGCGGAAATGAAGAAAATGGAACTTCCGATTGAGGTTCGTTTCGGTCTTGAGGTGTGCTATGCTCCACAGGATAAGGAATTTCTTCGTGAGATACTGGCAGGTTATCCTTACGATTTTCTGATTGGAAGCATTCATTCCATTGACGGATTGCTGTATGATATGAATGGGTTTTCCCGGGAAATATTATGGGATAAATATGATACAAATGCCATTTACAGGCGGTATTATGAAATTATGGAGGATATGATTGAAAGTGATCTGTTTACACAGATCGGTCATCCTGATCAGCTGAAGATTTTTCATTATGAACCGGATTATGATTTGAAGCCGACCTATGAAAAGCTTGCAGGGCTGGCTAAGGAGCATGATGTATATATGGAAACCAACACCGGCTGTCATTACCGTTATTTGCATGAGGATGTCGGTACCAACCAAGCATTTCTGAATATTCTACTGGCACATGGTGTTAAAATTATGACGGCCAGTGATGCGCATCAGCCGCAGCATGTGGGAATGCATATTGCTGAAATCAGTAAACAGCTGGGGCTGAACTAGCGGAAAGGATAACAAAGAAATGGGTTTATATTTTGTAAGACACGGGCAGACCGACTGGAATGTCAGAGGAAAGCTGCAGGGGAAAAGCGATATTGCATTGAATGAGACCGGTCGCTTACAGGCTGTGAAAACAAGAGAACAGCTGAAGCAGGTAGCTATGGATGCCATTTATTGTTCACCGCTGCAGCGTGCCAGAGAAACAGCCAAGATTATCAATGCATTGTGGGGGCTTTCCATCCAGTGTGATGAACGCCTGATGGAGAGAAGCTTCGGTAGTATGGAAGGCGCATTGCGAAAGGATGTTCCCTTTGATGATTTGTGGGCATTTTCCTCAGCATCCATGTTTGCGGGCGGTGAGGATACCGCGCATTTCTATGAACGGGTAGAGAGCTTTTTAAGGGAGATTCTACCAGATGCACAGAACAAGGAAATTCTGATCGTAGCGCATGGCGGAGTCAGTATACCCTATCAGTGCTTCTTCGAGGGCTATGCGTGTATGGAAAATCTGAGTGATCTTATCATTGCGAATTGTGAAGTAAAGCAGTATGCGTCAAAACAAATACAGGAATTAGTGAAGGGATGAATGTCCCTTTTTTTCTTATCTGATTCAAATAATGCGGCAGCCTTCGCAAGCAGTCTGTACCGAAGGGACACCATTTCTGTTTACAGTGGAATCTCTGCATATCCCGAAAACAGGTACGCAACAGCAAACGATTCGCAAACGGAGCTGTTTTTGATGTTTTATATAACTGCATACCTGCTTTATTCTGTCTGTGAGCAGTTGGATTTTCTTGCTTGTTTAAGGGCTAAAAACCATGGTAAGCATTGACATAACCATGGAAAAGAATTACAATAAAATGGTGGGTAACGATTTCTTGTGAAATATTGCACGAATAAGAAAACGGTACATATCCGCACTTGCAAATGTTGTTTAATAGAGGAGATGACATTGCAGAAACAGCTACAGCTTTCCTGAAGGGGAAGGTGGCATAAAGGTAAATCTATCATGGATTATGAGAAAGGAGAAATGACATGATTTATTCAAAAGAAGTTGAAAACATGTGCACTGTAAAGTGTGGTGCGAGCCATGGATGTGCACCTATTCCTGAAGAAGGAAAATGGGTTTATTCAAGAGAAATCAAAGACATCTCTGGTTTGACACACGGTATTGGTTGGTGTGCTCCTCAGCAGGGTGCCTGCAAACTGACATTAAACGTAAAAGAAGGTATTATTGAGGAAGCTCTGATCGAAACAATCGGATGCTCCGGTATGACTCACTCTGCTGCAATGGCAAGTGAAGCAATCGTAGGAAAGACACTGCTGGAAGCAGTTAATACAGACCTTGTTTGCGATGCAATCAACACTGCTATGCGTGAACTGTTCTTACAGATCGTCTATGGACGTACACAGTCTGCATTCTCTGAAAACGGACTTCCTGTAGGAGCTGGTCTGGAAGACTTAGGTAAGGGAACTCGTTCTCAGGTTGGTACAGTTTACTCTACCAAGGTAAAGGGACCTCGTTACCTGGATCTTGCAGAAGGATATATTCTGAAAATGGGTCTTGACGAAAACGGAGAAATCATCGGTTACGAATATGTAAACATGGGTGTCTTCATGGATGCTGTCAAGAAGGGTGTAAACGCTGAAGAAGCTTTAAACAACGCTAAGAAAACATACGGTCGTTACGCAGATGCTGTTAAGTACATCGACCCGCGACACGAATAGGAGGAAAAATCATGGCATTATTTGAAAGTTACGAAAGACGTATTGATACGATCAATAAAGTTTTAAACTCATATGGTATTTCTTCTATCGAAGAAGCAAAGAAACTGTGTGACGATTTAGGTGTTGATGTATACAACATCGTGAAGGAAATCCAGCCAATCTGTTTTGAGAACGCTTGCTGGGCTTACATTGCTGGTGCTGCAATCGCAATCAAAAAAGGCGAAAAGAGCGCATATGATGTAGCAAAATCACTGGGTGAAGGTCTGCAGAGCTTCTGTATTCCTGGATCCGTTGCAGATGACCGCAAGGTTGGAATCGGACACGGTAACCTGGCTGCTATGCTGCTGAGCGATGAAACAAAATGTTTTGCTTTCCTTGCAGGACACGAAAGCTTTGCTGCTGCTGAGGGTGCTATCGGTATTGCACGTAATGCAAACAAGGCACGTAAAGAACCGCTGCGCGTTATCCTGAATGGTCTGGGAAAAGATGCTGCAAAGATCATTTCTCGTATCAATGGATTTACATATGTTGAAACTCAGTTTGATTACTTCACAGGAGAATTGAAAGAACTGTCCAGAACTGCTTATTCTCAGGGAGAAAGAGCTGCTGTAAACTGCTATGGTGTAGACGATGTTCGTGAAGGTGTTGCAGTTATGCACCACGAGGGTGTCGATGTTTCCATCACTGGTAACTCTACAAATCCTACACGTTTCCAGCACCCGGTTGCAGGTACATACAAGAAAGAATGTATCGAACAGGGCAAGAAATACTTCTCTGTAGCAAGCGGTGGTGGTACCGGACGTACCCTGCACCCAGATAACATGGCTGCTGGTCCTGCTTCTTATGGTATGACTGATACGATGGGACGTATGCACTCTGATGCACAGTTTGCAGGTTCCTCTTCTGTTCCTGCTCACGTAGAAATGATGGGTCTGATCGGTATGGGTAATAACCCTATGGTTGGTGCCAGTGTAGCTGTAGCTGTAGCTGTTTCTGAAGCAATGAACAAATAATAAACGAGAAAGCCTTTGAAAAAAGGCTTTTTTTCGTTTATGGAAGGGGGAAGCGCATGGAAATGCAGGGGATTCCTATAAAATTCCTACATCTGTATTCCTGTATGATTTATCAAGCGTGAAGCCATTTCGGCTTTTAACGGCATATGAATAGCAACTGGAATCAAAAGGAGCTGCACTGATGATTTATGAAGAAGCTCTCCCCTTATCTTTTGCACAGAATTTCATCCATCCCCTTTGTCCATGCTTTCCTAGCTGAAAGTCTGCAATGTAAATAGCGAATGCATGCAATCCATTGGAAGCCGTATCTGATCCAAACCGCAGAAGGATTCGTATAGAAGCCAGTACAACAGGCTGTGCCTGGAGGCTGACTATGATCCAAAAACAGCATGCCCCTGATTGGCTGTGGCAATGCAGCGGCTAACAAATCTGTTCCTCTGTATTTAAACTTTTTTCAGTATGCTTCTATTTTTAAGCTGGTACGCTCTGTTGTCACTTTTCCTTCTTCCTTTTTTACTGAAAGAAGCAGGTTGCGGTAACGGTTTTCGGGCATACTGAGATACATAGAAGGATGATTTATGCGGTGTTGTGTTTGTAAAAGTAAAAATTTATCAAAAAGATTCTTGTTTCTTTGCTTTTACTGGTAAGAAATGGTATATTATTATTGGAAATTCGACAATGCAGGATATGAAAGAAGGTTAAACATGGCAAGAAAAATTGGAATTGACTTGGGAACAACAAATTTATTGATTTGTGTAGATAACAAAGGGATCCTGGTGGATGAACCTTCCATCATTACAGTAGATGCCTCAACAAAAAAATGTATAGCAGCAGGTCTTGATGCAAGAGATATGCTGGGGCGTACACCGAAAAACATGATTTGTATCCGTCCGTTAAAGGATGGTGTGGTTGCGGACTTTGAAGCAACCGACATGATGCTGAACTATTTTCTAAAGAAATGTGATCTAAAGGGCATGTTTAAAAAGAACGTGATTTTAATATGTCACCCGACAAAAATCACCTCTGTAGAAAAAAATGCAATCCGTGACTGTGCATACCGTGCCGGAGCAAAAAAGGTATATCTGGAAGAAGAACCGAAGATTGCCGCTCTTGGTGCAGGTCTGGATATCGGGAAGGCAAGTGGGAATATGGTGCTGGATATCGGTGGAGGAACCAGCGATATTGCGGTGCTTTCTCTTGGTGATATCGTATGCTCTACCTCTATCAAGACTGCAGGAAATAAGATTACGCAGGATATTCTGGAAAATGTACGTATTCAAAAGAAAATGTATATCGGAGAACAGACGGCTGATGAAATTAAGCGCCGTATTGCGAATGCGCTGGTTGTTAAAGAACCGGAAACCATTACCATTTCAGGACGTGATGTGGAAACCGGTCTGCCGCATTCCATTGAAATTAACAGCAATGAAGTGGAAAGCTACATAAGAAGCAGTTTGCAGGAAATCGTTCATGCCACGAAAACAATTCTGGAGGTTACACCGCCAGAGCTGGCTGCGGATATCGTTCAGCATGGACTTGTCCTTACCGGAGGCGGGGCACTGTTGAAAAATCTGGATCAGCTGATGCGTAACGAGCTTCAAATTCCTGTATATGTTGCTGAAAATGCATTGAAATGCGTTGTAGACGGCTGTACCATCATGCTTCAGAATTTATAATTACAAATTCTTTAAGAATCGCTAGACTGCGGTTCTTTTTTGTTTGCCTTTGACTGTTCGCATAAAAGCGTTATCAAGCATTCGTTACGGATGCTCATGTAAGTGCGATTAATGTATATGCAAAGCACTTTAAAATACATAGGAGTGCTATCTGTCTGCTGTTCCATATGCCAGCAGATTCCTTTAGCTGACGTGAGTACAAGCTTTTTCTAAATCCATGGTGAATCGTAGCTCTGCACAGCGCAATGCCCGCGCATCTTTTGGCGGCGAAGGTTTAAAAATGGAAGGAGAATGTGTATAATGGAGATAAAGGAAGTGATACGATGTTAAGTAAAGGATATATCGTTCCGCACCCTCCGATTATCCTGCCGGAAATCGGCAAGGGACAGGAACGTGTCATTCAGAATACAGTGAATGCCTATCGCATGATTGCCCATGATATAGCATCGACGAAGCCGCAGACAATCATTGTGTTTTCTCCGCATGCCCCAAGCTATCGGGACTATATACAGATATCCGATGGTGCGCAGGCCGTTGGCAGCTTTGAAGCCTTCGGTGTGAAGGATGTGGATATGAAGGTGTTGTACGATGAAGACTTTGTTGATCTGCTGTGTCATGCGGCAGCTACGCAGGGCTTGCCGGCCGGTACGCTGGGCGAGCAGAAGCAGACGCTGGACCATGGAACCATGGTGCCGCTGCATTTCATTTTGCAGGAGTATACCGATTTTCGGCTTGTGCGTATTTCAGTCAGTGGATTGGATCGTGAAACGCAGGTGGCTTTTGGAAACTGTCTGCGCAGAGTCATCGATGAGTCGCAGCGCAATGTTGCAGTGATTGCTAGCGGTGATTTATCTCATAAGCTGAAGGAGGATGGTCCGTATGGCTTTCATCCCATGGGTCCTGTATTTGATGAACAGCTTGTAAATATCATCAAAAGCAATGACTATGCGCGCTTACTGACGATGGACGAGCAAATTGTTGAGGACAGTGCAAACTGTGGCTTTCCTGCATTCCTGATGCTATACGGTGTACTGCAGGCGTATCCGATTGATTCTCAGTTCTTGTCCTATGAGGGGCCGTTTGGCGTCGGCTATGCAACGGCGATCATCAGCGTATTGAAAAAGGATCCGTATGTCGCACTAGCACGGGAATCTCTGGAGGTATACATTCGGTCACGCACGGTGCTGCCTTTACGAAAATCTCTGCCGAAAGACCTGCTTACCCGGCAGTGTGGCGTCTTTGTTTCCCTGAAAAAATTCGGTGAGCTTCGTGGATGTATCGGTACAATCGCACCGGTACAGGAAAATCTGGCACAGGAAATCATATCCAATGCGATATCTGCAGGAACCAGAGATCCGCGGTTTCTGCCGGTTGAGGAAAAGGAGCTGCCATATCTGGAATACAGCGTGGATGTATTGAAGGAGGCTGAGCAGATTGACAGTCTGGAGGAGCTGGATGTCAAGCGCTATGGTGTGATCGTCAGTGATGAGCATCGGCGGGGCTTGCTGCTGCCTGATCTGGAGGGTGTGGACACACCGCTTCAGCAAATCAGTATTGCCCTGAACAAGGCCGGCATGGACCCGGATGAGCCGTTTTTGCTGGAACGCTTTGAGGTCGTCCGTCATCATGAGTGCGGTATGTGAGCTATGTCCGCATACCTGTCACATACCGGAGGGTAAAAGCGGATTTTGTGGTGTCAGAACCTGTAGAAACGGCAGTATTGTTTCCTCTGCCTTTGGGAAGATATCGTCCATGGCTCTGGATCCGATTGAGAAAAAACCACTTCGCCGTTTTCACCCTGGCTCACAAATCCTTTCAATCGGCAGCATGGGCTGTAATCTGCGCTGTCCGTTCTGTCAGAATTATGAGATTTCGATGCAGGAGGATGCTGCATTTTGTGTCCGACTGCAGCCGCAGGAGATTGTGGATATCGCTCTGCAGCAGAAGCAGCTGGGAAATATCGGCATCGCTTATACGTATAATGAGCCGCTGATCAACTTTGAATTTGTTCTTGCGGTTTGCAAGCTGGCGCGCCAGCAGGGGCTGAAAAATGTCATTGTCACAAATGGCTGTATACAGGAGCATAAGCTGCTTGAGCTGCTTTCCTTTGTTGATGCAATGAATATTGATGTGAAGGCCTTTCATGAGGAAGGCTATCGCAGACTGCTGGGAGATTTTACAACCGTATGTCGCAATGTGGAGCTGGCCGTTCAGCATACACATGTTGAAATCACCTCGCTCATGGTGCCGGGATTGCACGACGATGTTGATCGGATCGAGGAGGAAGCGGCTTGGCTTGCCTCTTTGCATCCGGATATTCCGCTTCATTTGACAAGGTTTTTCCCCATGTACCATATGCAGGGGGAGCAGGCAACGAAAAAGGAGCTGATTCTGGAGGCTGTTGCGGCAGCATCCAAATGGCTGCGGTATGTCTATGCTGGAAATATATGACAGGAAACAAACGTAAAAAAATGCATATACTACTATGGAACAAGGGTGTTCTTCTGTAACGGGGAGGACCCCCTTTTTTAAGGAGGATGGCTTATGTGTGGTATTGCAGGAATCGTAGACGGGGAGCACCGGACGAAGTATAGAAATCAGCAGGCGGTGGAAGCCATGCTGCATACGATGAAACGACGAGGGCCTGATCAGCAGCATATATATACAGATGAGGCGGTAACGCTGCTGCATGCACGACTGAGTGTTATGGACTTGCAGCATGGAAGGCAGCCAATGCAGTTGAAAAGTGATTCACGCTATGTAATGGTCTATAATGGGGAGCTGTATAACACGGAGGAGCTGCGCAGTAGGCTGCAGGAAAAGGGATATACATTTCAGGAAACCAGTGATACTGAGGTACTGCTGCAGGCTTTTATAGAATGGAAGGAGGCAGTGGTGGAAAAGCTGAACGGTATCTTTGCCTTTGCTATATGGGATAAAAAAGCGCACAGATTGTTTATGGCAAGAGATCGTATGGGAGTAAAGCCGCTGTTTTATACGCTGCAGGACGGGGCAATGCTGTTTGCTTCAGAGATCAAAGCACTCCTGGCACATCCCAACATCCCTGCGATTCTGCACGCGGATGGCATTGCGGAAATCATGCTGCTTGGTCCGGGCAGAACACCGGGCTATGGTGTATTTCATAATATACGGGAGATAAAGCCGGGGCAGTATGCGTGGTATGATCATAAGGGAATGCGGCTCACAACCTATTTCCATTTACAGGATAGGGAGCATCCGGATGATTTTGCGACTACGGTACAGACGGTACATGATCTGGTGACAGATTCCATACGGCGGCAGTTGATCGCCGATGTGGATGTTGCAACGTTTCTCTCAGGAGGTCTGGATTCCAGTATCATATCAGCAATAGCAGCTAAGGAGTTCAGAAAGCAGGGGAAAACGTTGCATACCTTTTCGGTAAACTACGAGGATAATGAGAAATACTTCCACTCGACGAAATTCCAGCCCAATTCTGATCAGCATTATATTGAGGTTATGCAGAGCTATCTGCAAAGTGAGCATCACAATATTATCCTGAAAACTGAGGATTTGGTGGATGCTCTGTATACGGCAGTGGATGCCAGAGATTTACCGGGAATGGCAGATGTGGACAGCTCCCTGCTGCTGTTTTGCAGGGAAATCCGTAAATACTGTACGGTTGCCTTATCCGGAGAGTGTGCGGATGAGATATTCGGTGGGTATCCGTGGTATCGTGATCCGAAGATTCGTGCCACCTATGGCTTTCCATGGGCACAATCCACAAAGTATCGTATGAGCTTTCTGAATGAGGAGCTTGCGGAACAGATCAACGGCATCACCTATGTCGATCAGCGTTATCAGGAGACACTGAAGCAAAGTGATATCCTGTGCGGACGGACAAAGGAAGAAAGGCGTCTGCGTGAAATGGTCAATTTGAACATGAAATGGTTCATGCAGACGCTGCTGGATCGAAAAGACCGTATGTCCATGTACAATTCTCTGGAGGTGCGGGTGCCCTTCTGCGATATGCGCATTGCGGAATATATGTACAGCGTTCCCTGGGAGTACAAGGATTATCAGGGATATGAAAAGGGACTGCTGCGGGAGGCGGTCAAGGGTCTTCTTCCGGACGAGGTGCTCTGGCGGAAAAAGAGCCCGTATCCGAAGACCTGGCATCCGAAATATCGTGAGCTTGTCAGTAAACAGATGGAGGAGCTGCTTGCACAGGGAAATGAGCCCCTGCTGCAAATCGTAAAAAAGGAAAAGCTGCAGGAGCTGCTGCATGAGGACCGTTCGATTCCATGGTATGGACAGCTTATGAATACACCGCAGACGATTGCATACCTGCTGCAGGTGAATTACTGGATGAAAACATATCACGTCCAGATTCAGGTTTAGAATCTGTATACATGAAGGATGAGGAAGCAGTGAGGAAGAGGAATCCGAATCACTGTTTTTCTATGCTTATTTCTATAAAGTGAATGAAAAAGGCTTCTTATAATAATACTGGGGAAGTTCTTTAAAAGGAAAAAGTACATCGTTACCAAAGGGAAGTATTTTTATCAGCAGCTGCATACAAGGATACCCATAGGATTTTACAGCATAAAAAACGCATTCACATACAGGGAATGCGTGCACGATTGACAACGTGATTCATTTGTGTGAGCGAATCTGATGAATAATCAGGTATAAAAAAGCTACTGCACACAAGGCGATAAGTATGTAGGAAATGATTTCACTTCGATGTGATGTGTATTTACCGCCGATTTCTGCTATACTGGCAAGGTTCAATGGTTCCATGGGACTCCTTCATAATTAAGCTGTTTTTCTGTTTTCATTATATCATAGTTTTTACCGATTCCCATATCATCATGCAAAATCGAGTAAATTTTAAGAAAACTTAAGAGGTAGGAGCTTTCTTCTGTTCTCTGCTCATGATGATCAGTGCTGTAAATATAATGCAGCATCCTATGACCTTTGCCGGTGTCAGGGCTTCCTGCAGAAACAGCGTTCCACAGACAACAGAGGTGATCGGTTCAAACAGACAAAACAGTGATGCTGTACTGGAGCCAAGGTATTGAATCCCCTTCTGCAAAAGAACAACCGCAAGAAAGCTGGAAACCAGCGAAAGCAGAAGAATCAGCCCGTATGCATTCCATGGCAAAATAAATTGGATAGAGGAAAACAGGAAATGATAGACAAGTGTTTCAAGTAAGATAAAGACAGCAAGATAAAAGGATATCTTATAAGCGTTCTGATGAGAAAGCCGTGTTTTCTCCAGCTGTACCATGTAAAAGGCATAGGTAAGTGCCGAGCCTGCTGCCAGCAACAGACCCAGCCTGCTGCCGGCATTGCTTACATCAAAAAAGCATAGTGCCCCCAGCATTGCCAGAGAGAGAGCTATCCGCTTCCGTCTGCCAAGCAATTCGTGATATACAGCAAAGCAGAGCAGGGAAACAAATACCGGATATAGAAAATGCAGTGTCGTGGCACAGCCGACATCAATATAGGAATAGGAGGTGAACAGCAGAATGGTCGTGAGTCCGCTTCCGAATATGGCGATGATGGCGGTATTGCGCAGATCGTGTGCAGAAATGGAAAAGGAAATATGTCTGCCCTTCATGATTGTGGCAAGCATGGGGATAACAAACAGAGACCGATAGAATACTACGGTCATGGAATTGGCTCCGTATCCGTAAACCGCTCTGGTAATCAGCGGTGTGATGCCGAATAAAACAGCAGATAAGACCGTATATAGAATACCTTTTGTATGCATTGTATCACCCTCACGTTATCCTATTATATATCATATGGTATTTGTGTGGAAGTATTTTTCAACTTATGGTATTCTAAAAATGTAAAGAAAGGATACGAAAATTATGTTTGAACTGAATAATGTTACATTTAAGCATATTCTTCATATACGGCATGTGTGTCTGGATCGCTGCGTTACCTGCATCACCGGTCCCAGTGGCAGTGGAAAAACCACGATGCTGCGTCTGTTGAACCGGTTGAATGAGGCAGAGCAGGGAACGATTTTGTACAAGGGGGAGGACATTCAGAAAATGAATCCCATGGAGCTGCGAAGAAGGGTCGTCATGCTGGGGCAGACGCCGGTGATTTATCCGGGAGATATCGAGGAAAATCTGCAAATCGGTTTGAAACTGAGCGGGCGGCTTCCGGCTACAAAGCAAAAGCTGAAGGAGTACCTGGAAAAAGTGGATTTGCATAAGGAGCTGCAGGAGAGCTGCGGGCGTCTGTCAGGGGGAGAAAAGCAGCGGCTTTGTCTGGCGAGGGTGATGCTGATGGATGCTGAGGTTTATCTGGTGGATGAGCCAAGCTCGGCTCTGGATAAAGAAACAGAGAGCTTTGTCATCGAAAATCTTGTACGCTTTGTGACGGAGCGAAATCGCCAGTTGATTATGGTAACGCACTCCGCAGAGGTATCGGCAAAGTATCCGAAAAGTCTTTTGCGTATTGAAAACGGAGATACGAGGGGGTATGTATATGAATGATTCCGTTATGGATCTATCCATTGTTAATCTGGCTATCGCCTATATCTTCGTATTGGTTCTGCTCATCATCTTCCGTGCAAGAGGTATCCGCAGAGAGAAAATGATTCTGATCGCCACAACGCGAATGACAGTACAGCTGACAATCATGGGCTATATTCTGCTGTATGTATTTAAGAATCCAAGCTGGTGGCTCACACTTCTCATGCTGGTAATCATGCTGGGCTTTGCCATCTACAATGCCGCAAAACGAGTCCGCTATGATATGAATCATGATTTAAAGCGGCTGATGGGTGTTTCTATGACGATCGGCTATCTCTGTACCGCAGTCGTTTTTATGCTGCTGGTACTGCAGGTTCGTCCCTGGTTCAATCCGCAGTATTTTATTCCAATATCCGGTATGATCATTGGCAATTCCATGACCGGTATTGCATTGGGCGCAAATCGTCTATGTGCGAATATGCAGGATCATCGTGAGAAGATTGAAAATTCTCTGATGCTTGGGGCTACTCCGAAGCTGGCTGCTCATGATGAAGTGAATGACGCCTTTGACAGTGCCATTCTGCCGACGATGAACAATATGATGACGATGGGGATCGTGTCACTTCCCGGTATGATGACCGGTCAGATGCTGTCCGGAACCTTTCCCTTGACGGCAATCAAGTATCAGATTGGAATTATGCTTGCGATTCTGGGCTGTACAGCTGTTACCGTTGTTGTTTTCGTAACGCTGGGATATAAGACCTTTTTTACTCGCCATGCTTCTTTGAAGTGATTCCTGCCGGATGCATTGTCCTTTACAGAGCATTCTGTGGAAAGCGAAGGCTGGTGTGTTTGCGGTATACTCTTCGTGGAGGTGATGCTTATGCAGGCATGGGAAGCAATACAGAGAACCGTGGATTATATGGAGGAGCATTATGAGGAGGAGCTGACAATCGAGCAGCTATCAGCAATTGCACATCTGTCAAAGTTTTATTATCAGCGGCTGTTTTACCGACTGACAGGATATACTGTCAGTGAGTATCTGCGCAGCGTACGGCTGAAAATGGCGGCAGGATTGTTGAAGGCGGGTAACGAAAAAATCATGGACATTGCCATGCGCTGTGGATTTTCCAGTCACAGTGCCTTGACCAGAGCATTTCGACAGTGCTATGGGATATCTCCGGCAGATTATCGTACATCAGATATCCATCTGGATCATGTGATCAAGCCGGAGCTGCGCATGCAATATACGCTGGTGGATGAAGGCGTACCTTTGATTTGCGACGATATGGTTCTTGAAATTCAGCTAAGAGTTCAACAGGAGGCACTCTGGTTCAGCGGCTACACGAAAGAGGATGAAAGTGCCAAAATTGCACAGCCGAAGGAGAATATGCTGGTGGCGCTCTGGGATCGGTTGGAGCAGGATGAGGTACTCCAGCATGCGGCACTGGATGAAGGAAATGATATTCTGACACCTTCACAGACTCCGGGAGCTTTTACGTATATGGCTGCTGTTCAAACAGCTGCGCCTGTAGAGGGATATACCTCCTTTCAGATGCCGAGGGGAACCTATGCGGTCTGTGAATATGAGGCGGAAAGCTTTGAGGACCTCGTACAAAAGGCATTGTATAAGGCAAGTGCCTATCTGTTTGAGGTATGGCTGCCAAGACATGGCTATGCATGTGAGGCATTTCTCATTCAGCGCTATATTCATCCCAAGCAGGAGGATTGCAGGCTGCAGCTGTGGGTGAAGCTATCCGATTCTTCAACCCGATGAAAAAGCGCTTCGGAAGATGTCTGAAAGACACTGTTTTTTCAGCCGGATACAGGCGGGAATCAGCAGTGTTTTTTCTTTACTTTTTAAAGTGCTTACGTTATCATATACATACAGGCGGTATAAGCTTACATATCTGAAGTTCAGGTAGGGAGGTATGCGAAAATGAAAAAGAAATATGCAGCTCTGTTCGTCAGCGGTGCATTGCTGATTAGTAATGCAGGCCTTCTGAAAGCAGAGAGCTTTGAAGGAAGAGAAAGTGAAATGAATGCCAAATGTGCAGTCATCAAGGATACGAAAACACAGGAGGAGTGCAGCAGATACAAGGAGTATCTGCAAAGCAAATCCGATAATCTGGATAAGGAAATCAGCGATATCAAAAGTCAGATTGCCAGTGTTAAGGGGGACGTGGAAAAGGTCAGCCAGCTGATAGCCGACAACAATAAGAAGATCGCAGGCTATGAAAAAGAAATCAGCAGTATACAGGCAAGTATCGATCAGACACAGAGCTCGATCAGTGACTTAAAGGCACAGATCAAAGAAAAAGAGGAAAGCATTAAGGAGCGCGATAAGCAGATGCGTGCGCGTCTTTTGGAAATGCAGGCCTATACCGGCAGTAATTATTATATCGATTTTTTGATGGGCTCGACCAGCTTTACGGACCTGCTGAGGAGAACGGAAATCGTCGGCGAGCTGAACAAATATGAAAATGATCAGATCAAAACGTTGAATAAGGAAAAGAAAAAGCTGGATCAGGATCGTAAGATCGTTGAGGAGCAGAAGGAGCTTCTTGTTGTTCAGCAGAAGGATGTAAAATCCAGTAAGGCCAAGGTGGAAGCGCTGAATGAGGTAAAAAAGGATTTGCTGAGCGATTATCACGCAAAGGAAGCAAATCTGGCTACACAGAAACGTGAGGCACAGATGGCACAGGCAAATCTGCCGAAGGTGGATCTGTCGCTGGCTGCTGATTTTGATGAGCCTGAGCAGAAGCCGGAAAAACCGGATACTCCACAGAATGGCGGAAATGAAGCAGGCAACAGCGGGAATACCGATTCCGGTGATGGGAATACAGATAATGGAAATACCGATTCTGGAAATTCCGGCAGTGATAACAATGGGAATTCCGGTGGGAATAGCGGAAATAATTCAAATAGCGGCTCTTCCGGCGGTACTGCACAAAGCTCCAGCTTTATTGCCCCACTGCAAAGCGGCTGGCATTATGAAGCAGGTACCTGGTCCTATCCGGGCGGCGGCGGTCATATGGGAATGGATTTCTCTACCGGCTCAACGACAGGAATCCCGGTAGTTGCACCGGCAAATGGTATCATCATTCATACATATCAGGGCTGTGGCTATGGTGCCTTGAATAACTGGTGTGGTATTCCGGCAGGCGGTGGAAACAACGTTGCGCTTTTGACAAGAGTGGACGGTGTCGTATATGCTATGCCGTTCTATCATTTAAGCTCTGTTGCAGTAAGCGTGGGGCAGCGTGTGAATCAGGGACAGGTGATGGGATATTCCGGAAGCTCCGGTAACAGCTCCGGTCCGCATTGCCATGTTGAAATCATTCGCGTTGGTTCCATGACGATGACGGCAGCACTGAATCAGTTTAACCGCACGGGAGATTTAACATTTGGTACCGGCTGGAATGCAGATGCACCGAATGCATGTGGCTCAGCACCGTGCCGTGAGAAACCGGAATATTTCTGGCTGCGTTAGATATAAATGAGTGACAGCTTACGATAGGCTCGTTCTTACTTTAGGGTAGTTTATAAAAAAGATTTCAAATCCATTGGAGAAAACAATAGATTTTGAAATCTTTTATTTTTGTTTGCCCAAAATCGAGTAAGAGCCTTACGCTATAGGCTGTTTTTTTTCTGCTTTTGACACCTCTTCTTATATTTTACTACACGGTTCTTCATGTGGCTTTCCAGCATAGCGTTATGGAGGATATTTGATTTTGATCTAGCTTTTTCTATCTCGCTGGAAAGCCTCCGGTGTCATGGGGAGTACCCGTTATTCATAAATATGGCGATGTAGCTAGGTTCGATGTTAATTTCATAACAATCAGCTCTTTTTTTGTAAAAGCTGCTTCCCACCACTTTATGATTGCGTTTTCTTTCAGCCGCCTCATACAAAACAAGGAGGCTTTCAGAAAAAAAAGGAGTTCTGTAAGTAAACCGATTTTTGAATTTTGGTTTACAAATATAAAAAAGTTTGATATTCTAAGTATCGAGAAAAGGAGCTGTTACGATGTCGATACGTAGTGAATTGATACGAGAACTGGAGTTAAACAGAACAAAGCCGGTTTCCGGACAGGAGCTGGCACAGCGACTGCATGTCAGCCGCAATGCCGTATGTAAAATGATTCATACCCTGAACGAGGAGGGGTTTGAAATAGAATCCTTTCCCCGCAAGGGCTATCGGATGGCAGAGACTTCAAACAAGCTGTCTGCTGAGGCAATCTCGGTCTATCTGAAAAAAAAGCTGCCGGTGTATACCTTTGAACAGGTAGATTCCACCAATCAGCTGCTGAAAAAAAAGGCTATCGATGGCAGTGAGCATCTGACACTGGTTGCTGCGGAAGAACAATGTGCGGGCAGAGGCAGATTTGGAAGACCGTTTTATTCTCCGGCACGCACCGGAATCTATATGAGTCTGCTGCTGCGCATGCCGCAACAGCTGTCCGATGCTTCGATGATCACCATTTATGCTGCGATTGCTGTGCATCGTGCATTGAAGCAGCTATATCAGGCAGATACACAGATAAAATGGGTGAATGATATTTTCTATGAGGGGAAAAAGCTATGCGGAATTCTTTGCGAGGCTATCAGTGATTTTGAAAGCGGCAGACTGGAGGCTGTCGTTGTCGGAATTGGTCTTAATACCACCACAATGACATTTCCAGAGGAGTTGAAGGAGATCGCAACATCCCTGCGCATACAGGCGGTGAATCGAAATGAGCTGATTGCCTGCATCGTGAATGAGCTGTTAGCCTTACAGCGCGAAGAGCAAAGCATTGTGCTTGCGCAGTATCGGGAAGCCTCTCTGGTTTTACATAAAGAAATCACGTGGTTGCAGAACGGGAAGCAGCTCTGCGGATATGTGAAGGATATCAATGCTGCGGGAAATCTGATGGTAGAAAGTGAAGATACAACCTATATTCTCAGCTCAGGTGAGGTTTCTGTAAAGGCGGTGACCGCATGAAGCAGATGACAACTGCCAAACTGGCTTTGTGCTCGCTGTTCACAGCACTGATCGCCATTGGAGCCTTTCTGCAAATTCCCCTGCCGAATTTTGATTATTTCACGCTCCAGTTTTTCTTTGTCCTGATGGCAGGCATGCTTCTGGGAGCACGTCTGGGTGCCCTATCCGCTGCGCTGTATGTGCTGATCGGCTTGCTCGGTCTTCCGGTATTTGCAGCAGGTGGTGGAATTTCTTATGTTCTGCGTCCCAGCTTTGGCTTTTTACTTGGCTTTATCGTCACAGCATTTTGCAGTGGCTGGATTATGGAGCATGGACAAAGAAACTGGCGGACATGCTTTCTGGCATCGCTGGCGGGGCTTTTGGCAACCTATGGCATCGGCCTGGCATATAAATACATGCTCTTAAACTATTACACGGGAACAGAGATTTCATTTTATCTTCTGCTGTTATCCTGCTTTCCTCTGGATTTGCCGGGCGATATCCTGTTCAGCGTCCTTGCGGCTTATGCGGCATTGCGTTTTCCCGTGTCTGTACGCCATGGAATAAAGCGGGAGGGTGTCTATGCTAAGCAAATACAAAAATAAGGTTCTGCAGGGAGGAATGCTTACCCGGCAGGAGGCTTTGCAGCTGGTGGATGCGGAACTGCAGGAGCTAAGCAGTGCAGCGAATGAGATTCGTGCATATTTCTGCCAGAATCAGGTAGATCTTTGCTGTATTATCAATGGGAAAAGCGGAGCCTGTTCGGAAAACTGTCGTTTTTGCGCTCAATCTGGGCATACACAGCATGCAGCCTGCAAGCATGGTCTATTGCTTGAAGAAACCATTTTACAGGATGCCATAAGACGCGAAGGGGAAGGTATTCGCCGCTATTCCATCGTGACCAGTGGACGGCGCCCTACCGAAGAGGAGCTGCTGAAGCTGGAGCATATATATCGTAAGCTGCACATGCACACCAATCTGGCTCTATGCGCATCGCATGGGCTGCTCACATATGCAGATTTCAAACGGCTGAAAGCAGCAGGGCTGACGCGCTACCATAATAATCTGGAAACAAGCAGAGCGTTTTTTCCATCCATCTGTACGACCCATACCTATGATGATAAAATCCGTACCCTGAAATCAGCAAAACAGGCCGGGCTGGAAATTTGCAGCGGCGGGATTCTTGGAATGGGAGAGAGCTGGGAAGATCGCATTGATCTTGCGTTGGAGCTGCAAGCACTGCAGGTGACATCCATTCCTCTCAATTTTCTGACCCCTATTCCCGGTACGCCCTTGCAAAATCAGCCGGTGCTGCAGGAAACGGATATGGAACGCTCTGTCGCTATCTTTCGATTTCTCCATCCACGTGCCTTTCTGCGTCTGGCAGGGGGACGGGGATTGATACAGGATAAGGGAAAGCACCTGCTGGAATGTGGTGTGAATGCCATGATCAGCGGAGATATGCTGACAACTGCAGGCGTTCAGACAGCGGATGATTTGGAAATGCTGAAACAACTGGGGAAAACGGTGGCCGCAGTATGAGCAAGGGAGTCTTTATCACCGCGACTGCCACAGATGCCGGAAAGACCTATGTGAGTGCAGGACTGCTCAAACAGCTGCTTGCAAACAATATCTGTGCGGGCTATTACAAGGCGGCGGCAAGTGATGCTTTTCGGCAAGGCAACCGCTGGATAGCCGAGGATTTGCACACGGTTTTAAAAATCAGTAAGGCGAATCCCCGCGACTGCTGCGTATCCTATACCTATCATTCCCGTGTTTCCCCGCATCTGGCAGCGGTTTGGGAACAGCAGCCTATGCAGCTGTCCGTGATTGCACAGGATTTGCAGAAAATGAAGGCATCCCATGATTTTCTCATAATAGAAGGGTGCGGTGGAATCGTATGTCCTTTGCAGCTGCATAAGGATGCGATCATGCTGCATGATGTCATACGTATGAGCGGCTTTCCAATCGTCATTGTAGCAGATGCCGGGTTGGGTGCCATCAATGCCTGTGTTCTGACAGCCGGCTATGCGCGGTCCTTGCAGCTTCCGGTTGCCGGTTTTCTGCTGAATCACTTTGATGCTGCCAGCTCTTTGCATCTGGATAATAAAGCCGTAATAGAACAGCTGAGTGGTCTTCCAATCTTGGGCTGTATCGCGGATGATCAGCCTGTCAGCTTGGATTTACCATACTTTTTTCACCACCTGAGCACATGCGGAAGGAATACCTCCTATCCATATGAAGATATTTCAAATCTTACAAATTCTTAAACTGCTTTACATTCCACTTTTGCTAGGGTATCATTATTAGGTAAGAGAAATATGAGTGATGAGCCTATGAAAAAACTTTACAGATATATTAAATTCCATCTAAAAATGACCTATAAAAATATCGTCCGGCATTTTGGCCTGACATTTTCCGCATCGGTTGCAGTAGCGATAACCCTGATTCTGATATCGGTATTCATGCTGCTAACGAGCAATCTGAACAGCTTTACGAAGCATATTGAAGAGCAGGTTACCATACGGGCAAGTATTGATACCATTGTAAAGGATAAGCAAAAGCAGCAGCTGCTGCATGCAATCGAACAGATGGATACCGTTAAGCATGTGACCCTTTCCACCGGAAAAGAAGAGCTGGAAAATTACAAAGCGGAATTTCAGGAGGATACCTCCATGTTTGATATGTATGAGGGAAAAGCCACACCGATTCGTGACACCTTTCTGATTGAGGTGAAAAACGGAAAGGACATCCAAAAAACTGCGGATTTGATCAAGGAAATGAAGGGAATCGTATCTGCGGAATATGGCGGGGACTCCACCAGCAGCATGATTTCCACCTTTGAGAAAATTCGGGAGGGTGGTATGCTGTTCATCGTCTTCCTGATTGTAATTGCAGTTTTCCTGATCTCTAATAAAATCAAGATGTCCATTTATACGAGAAAACAGGAAATTGCCATTATGCGTTTTGTCGGTGCCAGTAACTGGGCAATCAAATTTCCGATGATGCTGGAGGGTGTGTTCATTGGCTTACTGGGAAGTCTTGTCCCTGTACTGCTGACGATCTTTGGCTATCAGTATGTATTTGACACACTGGGCGGTACCTTCATGAGCAATATGTTTGTACTGCAAAAGGTATATCCAATGACACTGGAAATATCAGGCGTTTTAATTCTGATTGGCGTACTTGTCGGTCTTGTGGGAAGCTTTTTCTCCACTACCAGATATCTGCATTGGAAGCGCTGATGCATGCACAGCAGAAACACAGCGGATTATCATAACAGAACGTACACTCGAGCCTGTTTTCTTACTGACTTTAGAAAGCTTATGAAAAAGGAAATCCGAATTTCTATTGCGTTATACAATGGATTGGATTTCCTTTTTATTTATTCATAAAGCAGGTGTTTGTTCAACCATTTATTTACTGCTGTACGCTGAGTCTTCATATAATGATCCATATCCTGTCAAAGGCAAGGCTATCATGATAGCCTATAAAGTCAAAAGGGCACTGGAATATGTTTCTCATCCGTATCCATCCTATGTTCATTTCCATATCCTTTCATTTTACCCTGTGCTTTTATGCGATGACTTATATCCTGAAGCCGGAATCTGCGCTATTCGGTGGCTTTTTCTTTGCCTGCCATCTTTGCCATGTGCTATAATAAACGCATGAAACTACAACATGATAAAAAGAAATTTACAGAACAGCTGTTAAGCTGGTACGATCACAATGCACGTGTCCTGCCATGGAGAGAGGATGCTTCTCCTTATCGCGTCTGGGTGAGTGAGATAATGCTCCAGCAGACGCGCGTAGAAGCAGTAAAGCCTTATTTTGAACGCTTTTTACAGGCACTACCATCTCTGGAGGCTTTAGCGCAGGCAGATGAGGACACACTGCGTAAGCTGTGGGAGGGCCTTGGCTATTATAACCGTGTCCGCAATATGAAAAAATGTGCAATGGAATGCATGGAGCACCATAACGGTGTACTTCCAGATACCTATGAGGGACTGTTGAAGCTTCCGGGAATCGGTGCTTATACAGCTGGAGCTATCGCTTCAATTGCCTATAAGCGCTGTGTTCCGGCAGTAGATGGGAATGTTTTGCGTGTGTTCAGCCGTGTGCTTGTCAGCGAGGATGACATTTTGAAGGAGCGCACAAAGAAAAAATTTCAGAGCATTATACAGGAATATATACCGGAAAACAGAAGTGATGCCTTTAATCAGGCTCTGATGGAAATCGGCGCACTGGTATGCGTGCCAAACGCGGCTCCCCGCTGTAATATTTGTCCGCTGGCAAGTGAATGCATGGGCTATCAGAGCGGAGCGGCACACCGGCTGCCCAACAAGACGGCTGGAAAAGCCAGAAGAATTGAAAAAAAGACAGTGCTCGTGCTTTTGTGTAAAGATAAAATTTTTCTGCATAAACGAGAAGAGCAGGGACTGCTTGCAGGGTTGTATGAATTTATGATGCTGGATGAACAGAAAAGCAAAAAAGCGGTAATGCAGGAATTTCAGGACCATCTTCTCCGCGTGGTTCCCTTGCGAAAAGCAAAGCACATTTTCTCTCATGTGGAATGGCATATGAACGGATTTCTGTTGGAGCTGGAGCAGGAGGTCGTGGAGGGAATCTGGTGCACGAAGGATGAGCTACTGGAAACCTATGCGATACCTACGGCGCTCAGGGTGTACAAGGAAGCCCTGCTGGCATGGATGGGAGGTAATTCCTTATGACGCTATATGAAGAGCTAAATACATATACGCCCTGCAATATGCAGGAGGAAGCAGATCGAAAGGTTATGCTGCGCTATCTAACGGATTTTTCCAATGTCTACACAAGAGATAATGTATATGGACATATAACCAGCAGTCCATGGATCATCAATGCGGATGCGTCAAAGGTACTTATGATCTATCATAATATTTATGATTCCTGGGGCTGGTGTGGCGGTCATGCGGATGGGGATCAGGATTTAATCCATGTGGCATTGAAGGAGGGAAAGGAAGAAACCGGACTGAAAAAGCTGCAGCTGTTAAGTGAATCCATTCTGGCGATCGATATTCTGCCGGTTCCTCCGCATGTGAAAAGAGGGGCATTTGTATCCTCTCACGTTCATTTGAATGTTACCTATCTGTGTCAGGCAGATGAGCAGGATACGCTGTGCAGCAAGCCGGATGAAAACAGTGGTGTCAAATGGATTGCAGTGGAGGAAATCGATCAGTATGTGACAGAGGAGGATATGAAGCCGGTATACCGGAAGCTTATGGAAAAAAGCCGCAGTCTTCTGCGTGCAGGTTTATGTGAATAAGCATGTACAAAAGAGCATGCGTATCCCAGCGAGTGCAGAAGCAGCTTATGAAAGCAAGGGATGGAACAGACCTTCACATACCAGGCAGTTGTTTGTTTTTCGATGAAAATGTTTATAGATGACAGGGGAGCAAAAGCACTGAAAAGCATGAAAATCATCTAGGAAAGGGAAGACAAACATGTGGAAAAGGATTATACTGTATATGTATATCAGGAAAGGTTGGTCTTAATATGAACATGCTGGAACAAATTAAAGGTGGACTTGTTGTGTCCTGTCAGGCATTGCCTGATGAACCACTGCATTCTTCCTTCATCATGGGAAGAATGGCACTTGCGGCAAAGCAGGGAGGTGCCGTAGGAATTCGTGCGCAGAGCAAGGAGGATATCATCGAAATCAAAAAAGTCGTTGATCTGCCTGTCATCGGAATCGTAAAGCGCAGCTATCCGGATAGTGATATTTACATCACCGCAACCAAGAAGGAGCTGGATGAGCTGTTTGAAACAGGCTGCGAAATGATCGCTATGGATGCGACGCTTCGTGATCGTCCAAATGGGGAAAAGCTGAAGGATCTTGTGAACTATGTGCATGAACACGGCGTTCTCGCCATGGCAGACTGCTCAACATATGAAGAATGTGTGAATGCGGAACGCATTGGCTTTGACTGCGTATCTACAACCTTATGCGGATACACGCCATATTCCAAAAATGTGGATGGTCCAAATCTTGAGTTATTCAAAAAGCTGGCGGAAACGATCAAGGCTCCGATTCTTGCGGAAGGAAAAATCAATACGCCGGAGGATTTGGCTGCTGTGTATGAGGCTGGTGCTTACAGTGCAGTCGTCGGTGGTGCTATCACACGTCCAAAGCAGATCACCGAGCGTTTTGTGAAGGTCTTGAAAAAGTAAATAAGGAAGTATCGCGATAAAGATACCGGTGCTTATGTGCAAGCATGCACGTTTAAGCTCCTCGGTATCTTTTTCTTTATTGCTCATATTTGGCTGAAATTATCTGAAGCAGGGGATAAAATCCAGGGAACTGGGCGAAAAAACCGCACATTCTGACAAACTTTGACATATGGTATAAGGAATGTGGGGTTATGCATATGAACATGAAAGTAATGAAATTTGGCGGTACCTCCCTGCGCAGTGAAGCGACCAGGAAATATGTGTACCGTCATGTGCTGGAAAGCAGCAAGACAAATAAAGTGATTGTTGTGGTATCGGCCATGGGCCGCTATCCGGATGCGTATGCTACGGATACCCTGCTGTCCATGGGTAGTGAATTTCTCACCAGACAGGAAAAAGCCAGACTGGTTTCTATGGGTGAGCAGCTATCTGCATTAAAGATATGCAGTGAACTTCTGGATATGGGAATACGGGCGTATGCGCTCCCTTTTTTCGATTGCGGAATCCTTACCGATGAGAACTATGACTATGCGAAGGTGCTGAAGCTGGATCATACCGGAATCCGCAAGAAGCTGAACAGCTATGATGTGCTGGTTGTCGGCGGCTTTATCGGTATCTCCCCCAGCGGTCATGTGACGACCCTTGGCAGAGGCGGCAGTGATTACAGTGCGGTACTGTTTGCGGATATGCTGGATCTCAAGGAAGTGGATATTTATACTGATGTGGATGGTGTCTATGACAAGGATCCCAAGCTGAATGAATATGCTATCAAATACGATAAACTGACCTACGACGAAATGCTGAATATGAAATCAAGGGTATTGCATGACCGCTGTGTCAACTATGCAAAGGACCATCATATCCGCATATATTTAAAGGGAACCTTCTCCACAAGTCTTGGAACGATCGTTGAAGATTAAATCTTCTTACAATTCACGAACAATCGTATCAAATATTGGATTGTTTATAGGGATTGTGATACAATAACAACGAGGTGATCCGCTTGAAGAACATTATTTTGGTAAAGTATCTGGATGATGATACCAAGGCGAGAAGAATTGAAACGGCACTGGCTGAAACCAGAGTGGATTTTCAGGTAAATCTGGAAAAGCAATGCGTCATTGTGGAGGGAAACTCCGATATGGTAGCCGTTGCCAGAAAGGTTATCAATGACCTTGGCTTTATGATTATATAAGAAAGGGCAGCTATGTCGAGGTTGCCTTTTTTCTTGGATGGGAGCGTATATGATTGAGATAAAAACAAAGGATAATGAGCAGGACTACAGATATGTGCGAATTGAGGTATTCATGAAGGAACAGGGGTTTCAGAATGAATTTGATGAACTAGATGCGATTGCCGTACATATTACTGTTTATGTGGATGGCAGTCTTGCGGGCTGTGCACGCTGTTTTCCAAAGGAAGATGAGAAGGCGTGGGTCTTTGGACGTATTGCGGTGCTGCCGCAGTTTCGACATCAGGGTCTGGGCGGTGTTCTGCTTTCCGAGATGGAGAAAATCGCTCGTAGTCAAAAGGGAAGCCGCTGTATTTTGGATGCACAATGCCGGGCCTGTGCGTTTTATGAAAGCTATGGCTACACTGTATGCGGAGAAGAGCATATGGATGAGCATGTTCCTCATGTTCAGATGGAGAAGCTGCTGTAGGCAGGTTTTGCAGGGGCTGTAATGGAAAATGGAGCATCGTATTTTATTGAATGCAAGCAATGAGGGGGCAAAGGAAAATGCGATGGTATTCAGGATATGCAGGAAGCTAGCGATGCGTTGCCATCTGTAAAAATACAGGGATGGAAGGAAGCAGAAGAGCCGGTGTTCTGTAGCGGAGAAAGAAAAGCGGACCTGTTTTTATCCTGTGAAGGAGCAGGCAAGGCCTTGCTGTGATGCCGGTTTATGACTGCAAGCGTCTGTATGAAATTATACAGGATAAGGAAAAAACAGTCGCCTTGTGCTAATCATGCAAGGGAACTGTCATTGGGATGGGAAGCATACCATTGTTACAGCAGCCATTCTGTTTACTGAAAAATATCACGCCGCTGTGTTTCGCTTTGTGCACTTCTGTGTTCGCAGGAAATTTGACTTTTCAAAAAAGTTAAATATGCTAGTTTATTCACAAAGTTAAAAAAGTGTGCTATACTATGCAATAGGTGATAAACATGACAGAGAAAAATGTGCCAAAGGCAACGCTGCAGCGATATCCTGTCTATCTGAAGGCATTGCGCAAGCTGAAAAGTTCAGGTGTAGAAAGAATCATGTCCAAGGAACTGGCCAGTGTCGTCAATATTGAACCGACGACGATCCGCCGTGACTTTTCTTTTCTGGGAAATCTGGGAAAGCAGGGATATGGGTATGATGTCAATCGGCTGATTGAAATTTTTAATCAGCAGCTCGGTATGGATTTTGATGAAAAAATCATTCTGGTTGGAGCCGGAAATATGGGGCGGGCACTGATGAAGTATAATAAATGGGATTATGTGGTAGGTGAGATTGCCTGTGCATTCGATGTCAATCCAGACCGTCAGGGTGTACGTTTCGGTATACCGGTATATGATATTGCGGATTTGGAACAAAAGGTCCCGGATGGCTGCCGTATCGCTATTCTGGCGATTTCCGAGAATATCCAGCAGACGGTCGATCGCTTGATTGCCTGTGGAATCACAGGATTGGTGGATTTTACGCATGAGCATATACAAATTCCAAAAGGGGTTGTATTAAAGAGCGTGGATGTGGTATCATCTATACAGGAGCTGGTCTTTGAGACCAACAATCTAAATGTAGAGCGTTGAAGCAGAACAGAGTAAATTACGCGCAACTAGCGAATGCAGGAAGGTGGAAGCTGCATGCATACGGATTTATATCTGAACGGCTGTGGAGCTGAACCGGAGAATAACAGTAGACGGTTTCGTGTGGGAACGATATATCCCAGGAAAGATGCTCATGCTTTTACGCATGGGAATCAGGATGGCACCGCGTACAATACGTTCCTGAAAGGGAACGTTTTTTTGTGCCATAAACAGGAGGAAATGAATATGTTTGAATTTATGACAATACGCGAACTGTATGAGATCGTCATGAGCGGCTCTCATGTGGAACAGGACAGCATGGAATATGTGCAGCTGCAGGGCTGGGTTCGTACAAATCGCTGCAGCGGCAAGCTTGGCTTCATTGAGCTGAATGACGGAACGTATTTCCGAAACGCGCAGCTGGTGTATTTACAGGAGCTGAAAAACTTTGCGGAGGTGGAAAAATATCCAACAGGTGCCGCAATCACCGTAACCGGAAAATTCGTGCTGACACCGCAGGGCAAACAGCCGTTTGAAATTCAGGTTACTGAAGCATCTCTGGAAGGGGACTGCGATCGTGATTACCCATTGCAGAAAAAGCGTCACAGCTTTGAATATCTGCGTGAAATAGCACATCTGCGTCCGCGTGCCAACTCCTTTTATGCGATTTTCCGTCTGCGTTCTGTATTATCCATGGCGATTCATGAATTTTTCCAGGATCAGGGCTTTGTGTATGTACATACACCGATCATAACGGGAAATGATGGCGAGGGTGCCGGTGAAATGTTTAAGGCAACGACACGGGACGATGCAGATTATGAACAGGATTTCTTTGGTAAGGAAGCATTTTTGACGGTTACCGGACAGCTGCATGTCGAAGCGTTTGCTATGGCATTCCGCGATGTCTATACCTTTGGCCCGGCCTTCCGTGCGGAAAATTCCAACACGAGCCGTCATGCCAGCGAGTTCTGGATGATTGAGCCGGAGATTGCCTTTGCGGATCTGGAGGATGATATGAACCTGATTGAGGATATGGTGAAATACTGTATCGATTATGTTCTGGAAAATGCTCCGGAGGAAATGAAATTCTTCAACACGATGATTGATAAGAGCTGCATTGAACGCATCACAAAGGTACGCAATTCGGATTTCAAGCGCATGACATATACGGAAGCAATCGATCTGCTGTTACAGGCAGATGTGAAGTTTGATAACAAGGTGGAATGGGGGATGGACCTGAATTCCGAGCATGAACGTTATATCTGTGAAAAAATCGTGGATGGTCCGGTTTTCCTGACTGATTATCCTAAGGATATCAAGGCATTCTACATGCGTGTCAATGATGACGGGAAAACTGTGGCAGCGTGTGATTTGCTGGTACCTGGGGTTGGCGAGCTGGTTGGCGGCAGTCAGCGAGAAGAGCGTTATGATGTTTTAGAGCAGCGCATGAAGGACATGGACATGACAACAGACAGTCTGCAATGGTATATGGATTTGAGAAGATACGGTGGCTGTAAGCATGCCGGCTTCGGTCTTGGCTTTGACCGTCTGTTGATGTATCTGACAGGAATGCAGAATATCCGTGATGTGGAGCCATTCCCGCGTACACCGAAGAATCTGTTATTTTAAAAGTTGCGGCCATGGATACGTCCATGGCTTTCTTGTGAGGGGAGGACTGTGCTGGTTTCACAGTCTGTGGGGAGGAAAGGAGCATCATGAAAACTATACGGTTTGCGCAGCTGTCGGATGCACCGGCACTTCTTTCCATCTATGCGCATTATGTGAAAAACAGTGTGATCACCTTTGAATATGATGTTCCCTCCCTGGAGGAATTTGAAGGACGCATGATGAAGATTCAAAGGGAATATCCGTATCTGGTATGTGAGCTTGATCAGAAAATCATAGGCTATGCCTATGCGCATCGTCATATGGAGCGTGCTGCCTATCAGTGGAATGTAGAATTATCGATCTATCTGCTGCCGCAGGTACAGCACCGCCAGATTGGAAAGGCACTGTATACGGCACTTTTGGAGGTATTAAAGCTGCAGGGTCTGCAGACGGCGATTTCCTGTATCACGCTGCCCAATGAGGCAAGCCTCGCACTGCATAAAAGCTTTGGCTTTACAGAAATCGGTGTACTGCGCAATGCAGGCTATAAATTTGATGCATGGAGAGATGTAATCTGGTTGCAGAAGGCACTGCATGAACATCCTGTACCTGTAGCGGAATGGAGCAGCATTGAGCGTCTGGATTATATTCGCATCATGGAAATATTTCATACTGCATGCATGATTATCATGTGAACGACTGCCAGCTATAGAGTAAGCGGCTTCTAATGAATGATACGCATTCATCAAAACGTTTTATTCGTGTTCAGATACACGTAACTGGTACGTTCACAGTACCTCTACAAATCCAAACTTAAATAAAAAGCTGCCGAATCAATTTCGGCAGCTTCATATTTGTAGTGTTTAATTTTTACAGCTGCTATCCAGCAGCAGCTCGATCAGCTTCAGGATAGCCTGCTTCTGATCCTTTGTCAAAAGTCCCCATTTCTTTAATAAATTCTGTTCTTCCAGCTCATGCTTTTTCATAAGTGCTTCATCGTAGAAGAACTCACTCAGTGTCATATCCATTGCGATCAGCAGGGATTCCAGCGTAGGTATCGTCGGAAGATTATTTTTGCGGAATAAGGAATTGATCGTGCTTTGTGCAACATCCGCTTTCTGCGCGAGCTTGTATTCCGTAAGATTATGCTGCTTCATCAGTACTTTTAGCTTCTCTAAATAATCCATGGCGACCTCCTGTCCTGTATCTATTGTAATACGATAAAGCGTTGTAAAACTAACGCAAAGGCGTTATATATAACGTATATACGTTAGTATTAACGGAAAAATGTTAAATATGTCATGTTAAATGAAAAGAATGCAGAAATTCAGGGATTTCGATTACTGGATGATCGCTACAGTGAAAATGGGCTTTTTATAGAGCATCTTACATACTCCTATACCATATCCTTTGCCCGTATATCATGCTTATACTGCGTTTCTCATGTGCCAGCTCGTGGTGTACATAATGATATCGGCTAATGAGCTGTACGAACTTCATTATGTACAGACACCTGTTGTGTAAGACTGCTTAGCGCAAACGGATGATGAGCGCTGTGGTATAGAATAGCTTGTATTCAGTGGCTGCATTCAGAATCTCATGGCGTTGCTTTAGAATCGTGTATATGATTGTGTATATGGAATGTAAACAAGATGGAAAGGCGAATCAAGTAGGGCTTTTATTTTTCTTTATTGCGTTATCCGAAGCAAGTGCTTTGCGTATTCCCTTCCCTTATACGATAAGCATGCAGTATCAGAAAAAGAATAACGCTTCTATATCCGGATCAAGGGAAACAGCAGGATGGCATAGCAGCCGTTGCACATGAAGGCTTCATCACAACGGTGGTGGAGAAAAGACAGGCTGTGTAATGGAAGTGCTTGCTTGCGACAGCTGCTCGTGGATGTCTGTGCAGCACAGACACAGGATGCCGATAATGAAATGCATAGCAACGCAAAAAAAATCACTGCCGGAAATCCTCACAGCAGCAGTGGTCTTTTATCGTGCTTCTTTTATCAATGAGCCCTTTTAGAGCCGGTGTTTAACAGCAGATCAATAAGCAAGAGTACCCCGTTTTTCTGCTCTTTTGTCATGAAACTCCATTTACTCAATAAGTTTTGTTCTTCCAGTTCATGTTTCTTCATAAGCGCATCATCGTAGAAAAATTCACTCAGGGTCATATCCAGGGCTTCCAATAATGCCTCTAATGTTGAAATCGTAGGAAGGTTGTTTTTCTGGAATAAGGAATTGATGGTACTTTGCGGTACATCCGCTTTCTTAGCCAGTTGATTTTCATTGAGCTCATGCTGCTTCATAAGAAACTTTAGTTTTTTCAGATAATCCATGACAATCTTCCTCCCTCCATATGTATTGTAATACGTTAAAACGTTATAAAAATAACGAATAGACGTTATATTGAACGCATTACCGTTTGCATTAACGAAAAACCGATATATATGTCGAGTTATATGGAAAGGCTATATATGGAGGAAATACAGGGGATAACGATTGTATCATACAAGCAGAAATGTAAAAAATGAGTCATTACGGTTTCCTAACATACGTAAAAGAGAAAGCACCCATTATACAAGGTGGCTGGTGTTGTTCATAAGCGGTTTTATGTATTATTTTTTACTTTCTACTTGACCCTTGAATTCCTGAAAAGTATCACAGGTTAAAATGAGATTGGAGATGTCTCAATTTGTTCTGCTGTCAAAGTACAAAGCCATGTCGTATGATCCTCATTTCTATGAGTTTGTGTAAGCGTTGCCTGTCTTCTTCCATCTTTCCCGCTGCTTTTCTCTTTTCAAAGCTGTCCTCCAAGTCATAGCGGTAACGTGCTTCTCCCAATTAAATCGCCATTGCGGTTGACCACAGCTCGTCATTCTTCTGTATTTCCTCGTACTTGTTCACCTGATGCCTTTGGGTATGAATACCTTCATCTGCCTCTCTTTTGACTTCAGCTTATCATTTTTTCATTATTTTTAAATAGATACACCAGCTGTTCAAAGTTATTCAACCTTTGGATTTTCTTTACCTTTTTCAGTATATCAACCACATAGAGAAAAATGATATTTGTATGAACCATATGAAAAGCCTCAGCACTTCATGTGCTGAGAACCTTTTGTTTACGGTATAGAAAAGAAATTCACAATTATTATGTATAGAATAACTTATTTCGCATCAGTTTTAATTAATTGCTTTTTGACAGCTTCGAAGGTGTCACATTCCAGAAGTAAGGTGGATACGATATGCATCTGTTCCTCCGTTAATGCCTGCAGCCACGTTGCACAATCCTCATGGTACTTGATTTCAA
>OGFC01000459.1_pt1 | contig 38300 bp, 32 predicted proteins | sample 1570841 | NCBI WGS metagenome assembly OGFC01 (sample SAMEA2582137, study PRJEB24529) | metagenome | biome: Human gut stool | place: China | collected 2011 | reverse complement strand
GTTCTTGCCAAGGGAACCACCACCATCTATAATGCCGCCTGTGAACCCTACCTGCAACAACTCTCTTCCATGCTAAATCGGATGGGAGCACGCATCTCGGGCGTAGGTTCCAACTTATTGACTATCGAAGGTGTCGACTCGCTCGGCGGAACGACCCATACCATCCTTCCCGACATGATCGAAGTCGGCAGTTTCATCGGTATGGCCGCCATGACCGCTTCCGACATCACCATAAAGAATACCGGATATGATAAATTGGGAATTATCCCCGAATCATTCCGCCGTCTGGGTATTACCGTCGAACAGATCGGTGACGATATCCATATCCCTACTCACGAATCGTATGAAATAGATACCTTTATCGACGGCTCTATCATGACCATTGCCGATGCGCCCTGGCCGGGACTGACTCCTGACTTGCTGAGTGTCTTCCTGGTAGTGGCTACACAGGCCGTAGGTAGTGTGCTGATCCATCAGAAGATGTTCGAAAGCCGCCTGTTCTTTGTCGACAAGCTGATCGACATGGGGGCACAGATCATCCTTTGCGACCCTCACCGGGCAACGGTGATCGGGCTCGGTAACCGTTTCAAATTACGCGGTTCCAACATGGTGTCGCCGGATATCCGTGCAGGTATCGCCCTGCTGATCGCAGCGATGAGTGCTGAAGGAACCAGCCATATCCACAATATCGACCAGATAGACCGTGGATATCAGAATATCGATAAACGTTTGAATAGCATAGGAGCCCGTATCACACGGCTCTGATATTCCCTGTTATGATAAAAAAAGAAGAAGTATTTAAGATCGGTATGTTTGCCAAGCCCCACGGAATAAAAGGGGAGATCTCGCTGGTGACGAACAGTGACGTGTTCGACGATGCGGAAGATCCCTGCGTGATCTGTGAAATAGACGGCATCCTGGTACCGTTCTTTGTGGAAGAATACCGTTATAAGACCGATACGGTCATCCTGTTGAAACTCGAAAATGTGAACGACGAGAAAGCTGCCCGCGAGTTTACGAACCGCGAAGCATTCTTTTTGCTGGATGCAGTCGATGAGGATGACCTGGTAGGCGATATGACCTGGGACAGCTTTATCGGCTATACCGTTATCGACGAGCATCACGGTGAACTTGGAAAAATAACCGATGTGGACGAAACGACGATCAACGTTCTTTTACAGATCGACCATAACGGAGAAGAACTGCTTCTTCCGGCCGCAGAAGAACTGATAACCTCTGCAGATCATGATTACAAAACGCTTCAGGTTTCTGTGCCCGAAGGTTTGCTTGATTTATAAAAACGTTAATTAGAGTAAACAATGCCCGTGTAGATACGGTTTTTGCTACTTTTGCGTTTTAACATAAAAGCATGGCACGAAAACAACGAAAGAACAATAAGAAATCATTCTGGCACCGGATCCGGTTTAAATACAAGCTGTCCTTCTTTAATGAAACGACGCTTGAAGAAGTGTGGTCTTTCCGGTTGTCGCAATTATCCGCCTTTCTGTCGCTTGCCTTGTTTGCCTTCTTCCTGATCGCAGTCACCGCCCTGATCATTATCAAGACACCGATACGCAACTACCTGCCGGGTTATCTGGATGTGGAAATTCGTAAAGAGATCATGCAAAACGCTTTGCGGGCGGACTCGTTGGAACGGATGATCTCTATCCAGTCGCTGTACCTGGAAAATGTGGCCGGCATCCTGTCGGGAACGATCGAACTCGACTCTATCCGCCAGATAGACTCGCTGGCTCATGTGGATGCCAACTACGAGATACCCCGTACAAAGTCGGAAGAGAAATTTGTAAAGAATTTCGAGGAAGAAGAGAAATATAACCTGACGGTACTGAACCCTAATCCCGTTCCTACCGACGGCATCTTTTTCTATAAGCCGGTGAACGGTGTCGTTTCTTCTCATTACGAAGCGGACGCCCGCCATTTCGGGGTAGACCTGGTGGCCGCGCCGAAAGAAAGCGTACTGGCTACCCTCGACGGGACAGTGGTATTTACCGGTTTCGACCCGAATTTTGGAAATGTGATCCAGTTGCAGCACAAAAACGGTTTTCTTTCCGTTTATAAACATAATGAATTATTACTGAAGGAGATTGGCGACCATGTAGTGGCCGGTGAAGCGATTGCTTTGGTCGGAAACACAGGGAAACTTTCTACCGGGCCGCATCTTCATTTCGAGTTGTGGTATAAAGGTAATCCGGTCAATCCCGAAGAATACATAGCTTTTTAAGTATCCATGAAAAGAAGTTTAGCCATATTAGGTTCTACCGGTTCTATCGGCACACAGGCGCTGGAAGTTGTCAGCGAACATGCCGACCTGTTTGAGGTGTATGCCTTGACAGCTAATAACCAGGTGGATTTACTGATCAACCAGGCACGTAAATATATGCCCGAAGTGGTAGTCATTGCCAACGAACAGAAATATCCCGAATTGAAGGAGGCGCTCGAAGACCTGCCTATCAAGGTATGGGCTGGTTCGGATGCAATCGCGCAGGTGGTGCAGTCGGAGCCGATCGACATGGTGCTGACGGCAATGGTCGGCTATTCCGGCCTGAAACCGACGATCGCGGCCATCAAGGCGGGTAAGGCGATCGCTCTTGCCAATAAAGAAACACTAGTAGTGGCCGGTGAACTAATCACCTCGCTTGCCGCAGAGTATAAAGTTCCGGTTTTGCCCGTCGACTCTGAACATTCAGCTATTTTCCAGTGTTTAGCCGGAGAGTGGGAGAATCAGGTAGAAAAGATATTGCTTACTGCATCCGGTGGCCCTTTCCGTACAAAGACGATGGAAGAGTTGGCCGTGGTGACCAAAGCTCAGGCACTGAAACATCCGAACTGGACGATGGGAGCGAAGGTGACGATCGACTCGGCTTCTATGATGAATAAAGGTTTCGAAATGATCGAAGCCAAATGGTTGTTTGGTGTGACTCCCGAACAGATACAGGTTGTGGTGCATCCGCAGTCTGTTATCCATTCGATGGTACAATTCGAGGATGGCGCTGTCATGGCACAGCTGGGCATCCCGGATATGAAGTTGCCTATCAGTTACGCTTTTTCTTATCCGAAGCGGTTGACGAGCAAAGCGCCCCGCCTGGATTTCAACCAATATTCCACCCTGACCTTCGAAGAGCCCGATATGACACGTTTCCGCAATCTTGCTTTTGCATTCGATGCAATCCGCAAAGGAGGAAATATGCCTTGTATCCTGAATGCGGCGAACGAGATAGTGGTAGCCGCTTTCCTGCGTGATGCAATCGGCTTCCTGCAAATGAGCGATGTGATTGAAAAGACAATGGAAAAGGTTTCCTTCATTACAGCTCCCACGTATGAAGATTATGTGGCAACCGATGCGGAAGCGCGCCGGATCGCGACAGCCGTCATGGAAACGACCGGCAGATAGGATATGGAACAAATATATGAGTAAAAAGAAATAAATTAATACAGACAAACAATAGATGGAGACATTTTTAATTAAGGCGTTACAACTCATTTTGAGTTTATCGATATTAGTCCTTGTCCACGAGTTCGGGCACTTTATCTTTGCCCGTATCTTCAAGGTTCGGGTAGAGAAATTCTACCTTTTCTTCGATGCTTGGTTTGCAATCTTCAAATTCAAACCGAAGAACAGTGAAACGGAGTATGGTCTGGGTTGGCTGCCGTTGGGAGGTTATTGTAAGATCTCCGGGATGATCGACGAGAGCATGGATAAAGAAGCAATGGCCCAGCCTGCCAAACCGTATGAATTCCGTTCCAAGCCTGCCGGACAGCGTCTGATGATCATGATCGCAGGAGTGTTGTTCAACTTCCTGCTGGCTTTGTTCATCTACTCGATGGTACTTTATACCTGGGGCGAAACATATCTGCCGCTGAAGAACATTTCACATGGTATGTTTTTCAGCGAGACAATGAAAGAAGTCGGCTTCAAGGACGGGGATATTCTCCGTTATGCCGATGCACAGGAACTGGATCGTTTGGATGAGTTTGCTTTGCGTCAGGTGGTAGAAGCTAAGAATGTAACCGTACTGCGTGATGGCATAGAAACAGTGATTCCGATGCCCGACGATATGATGCAGCGCATGATGCGTAACAAAGACGGTTTTGTCGATGCAAGCAATTTCCCGATCCCGATGGTCGTAAGAGAATTGCCCGATAAGGACTCACCAGCCCGTGATGCCGGTATGCAGCCGAACGATAGTATCGTTTCAATCAATGGAAAGGAAACCCCTACTTATTATGATGCAGCCGAAATGCTGGCTGATAATAAAGGAAAAGAAGTAGAGGTCGGTTTCTATCGTAACGGTCAGGAAATGTCGTTGCCGGTTTCTACAAATGCAGAGGGAAAACTGGGTATTTATGCCAAGACTCCTCTAGATTTCTACCAAACAAAGACCATTAAATACGGTTTCTTCGAGTCGTTCCCTGCCGGTATCCGTTTAGGTGTGAATACGCTGAAAGGATATGTAAACGACATGAAGTATGTCTTTACGAAGGAAGGAGCTTCAAGCCTGGGTGGTTTCGGTACGATCGGTGGTCTGTTCCCTGCCACATGGGATTGGAAGGTGTTTTGGACACGTACGGCATTCCTGTCAATCATCCTTGCCTTTATGAATATATTGCCTATTCCGGCATTGGATGGTGGTCATGTGATGTTCCTGCTCTATGAAGTGATCGCCCGCCGTAAGCCGAGTGATAAGTTCCTGGAATATGCACAGATCACGGGTATGTTCCTGCTCTTTGCCCTGCTTATCTACGCAAATGGTAACGACTTGTTCCGCTTCTTCTTCAAGTAAGTAATATAGCGGTTAAAATATAAAAACTCTCTTTATTGAAACGCCTCCAAATGTTGGAAAAACATTTGGAGGCATTTTTTTATATATAGGTTGGATAGAGTGTTGTAACAATGAAAGAGTTAAAAAAATAAAGAGTCCGGTACAATACCGAACTCTTTATCAAAATATAGCGTAAAGATCCTGTCCTACTTTCAGGGGGTGCTTCTTTTGCGATACTGCGGGTTATATTTTAACCGTATATCTGTTTATTCCCACTCAATAGTTGCATTGGGCTTCGGGGACATATCGTAGCAAACGCGGTTTACGTTCTTTACTTCTTTCAGGATACGGTCGGTGATCTTCATCAGGATAGGCCAGTCAACCGGTTCGATGGTGGCTGTCATGGCATCTACTGTGTTGACGGCGCGGATGATAACAGGCCAGTCGAAAGAACGGGCATTGTCACGTACACCTACTGATTTGAAATCAGGAACAACAGTAAAGTATTGCCATACTTTCTTGTCTAATCCGGCAAGCTGGAATTCTTCGCGCAGGATAGCGTCGGCTTCACGAACTGCTTCCAGTCTGTCACGGGTGATAGCACCCAGACAACGTACACCCAGACCTGGGCCGGGGAACGGCTGGCGGTAAACCATTTCGTAAGGTAAGCCCAATTCCAGGCCACATGCACGAACTTCATCCTTGAACAACTGACGCAGAGGTTCAACCAACTCGAATTTCAGGTCGTCGGGCAGACCGCCTACGTTATGGTGAGATTTTACCATCTTGGCAGTCTTTGTACCGCTTTCCACGATGTCTGGATAGATCGTACCCTGTGCCAGGAAGTCGATACCATCCAGTTTGCGGGCTTCTTCTTCAAATACACGAATGAATTCGCCACCGATGATCTTACGTTTTTCCTCCGGATCGGCCACGTTAGCCAGTTTGCCTAGGAAACGATCCGTAACGTCAACGTAAACCAGGTTAGCCTGAAGTTGGTTTTTGAATACCTCAACAACATCTTCCGATTCACCTTTGCGCATCAAACCGTGATTTACATGTACGCAAACCAGTTTATCGCCGATCGCTTTCAAAAGCAGGGCAGCCACAACAGAGCTATCTACTCCGCCTGACAGGGCCAGCAATACTTTTCTATCGCCAACCTGACGTCTGACAAGTTCGATCTGGTCGTTGACAAAGTTTGTCATGTTCCAGTTTGCTTCCGCTTTGCACGTATCGAAAACGAAAGACTTCACAGCTGCTTTGATGGCTTCTATATCGTCGGTAAATTCACCGAGTTTTACTTCACATAATGCTTTGTCGTGGCCGGCAGCCATCACAGGAATCCCCAGGGAATAAATGCCCGGATTTACATCGATAGCAACACCGTCGATCACATTGTTCGGGCCACCGTTGATGATGATACCTTTTACATTCGGTAATGCCTTCAGTTCCTCTACTGTGATATCGTGAGGATAAATTTCACTATAAACACCCAATGCACGGATAGCTCTGGCTAATACCGTATTTTCATGACTTCCCAGGTCTAAAATAACGATCATATCTTGTTTCATCGTATTCCTCCTAAAATTATTAAGTTAATTAGATTATCCTTCTTATATGCTTATTCCCACTCGATCGTTGCGGGTGGTTTGGAGCTGATATCGTACACGACGCGGTTTACGCCCTTAACCTTATTGATGATCTCGTTGGAAACTTTAGCCAGGAATTCGTAAGGCAGTTGCGCCCAGTCGGCAGTCATGGCATCGGTAGATGTTACGGCACGTAAAGCGACCGTGTTTTCGTAAGTACGTTCATCACCCATTACTCCGACAGACTGGATCGGAAGCAGGATCACTCCGGCCTGCCAGATCTTGTCGTATAATCCCCATTCACGCATCAGCGACATATAGATCTCGTCGGCATCCTGCAGGATACGAACTTTCTCCGGTGTGATATCGCCCAGGATACGGATACCCAGACCCGGGCCGGGGAACGGATGGCGTTTGATCAGGTGCGGTTGCATACCCATCTCCATACCTACGCGGCGAACCTCGTCTTTGAAAAGAAGGCGAAGCGGTTCTACCAGTTTCAACTTCATCGTGTCGGGAAGTCCGCCTACGTTATGATGGCTCTTAATGACAGTCCCCGTAATAGACAGAGACTCGATAACGTCCGGATAGATCGTACCTTGTCCCAGCCATTTAATATCTTTCAGCTTGTGGGCTTCCTCATCGAATACATCGATAAAGCCTTTGCCGATGATCTTTCTTTTCTTTTCAGGATCGGAAACACCCGCCAGTTCTTTATAAAAACGGTCTTTTGCGTTCACTCCGATCACATTCAGTCCCAGATGTTCGTAATCTTTCATTACGTTCTCGAACTCATTCTTACGTAATAAACCATGATCGACAAAGATGCAGGTCAGGTTCTTACCGATTGCCTTATTCAGCAGTACGGCTGTAACGGAAGAGTCAACACCTCCGGATAATGCCAGGATCACTTTATCGTCTCCCAACTGCTCTTTCAGTTCGGCTACCGTCGATTCGATAAAAGAAGCAGGTGTCCAGTCTTTGGCGCATCCGCAGATATTCAGGAAATTATCTAACAGTTTGGTTCCGTCGGTAGAGTGGAATACCTCCGGGTGAAATTGCACACCCCAGGTCGATTCGCCTTCAACATGATAAGCAGCAGCTTTCACATCGTCTGTGCTGGCAATAACTTTGAAGTTTTCAGGTAATACCGTGATTGTATCTCCATGCGACATCCAGATCTGGGAACCTGTATCGATACCTTTCAGTAAAGGATCATCATTATTAATGTATGAAAGATTGGCACGTCCATACTCGCGTGAGTTGGCTGGTTCAACATTGCCTCCGGATGTATAAGCCAGAAACTGAGCTCCGTAACAGATTCCTAATACCGGGTACTTGCCACGAATTTCACTCAAGTCAGTCTTGAATGCATTTTCGTCGTATACGGAGTAGGGGCTTCCTGAAAGGATTACACCTTTCACATCGGTAGCATCATGAGGGAATTTGTTATAAGGAACAATCTCGCAATACATGTTTAACTCTCTGACCCTGCGGCCAATCAATTGAGTTGTTTGCGAGCCGAAATCAAGAATAATAAGTTTCTCGTGCATGCAGTGTTATTATTTAATTGAGTGGGGCAAAGGTAGTAATTTTATTTCTAAAAACTTGTAAACCATCTTCCATATCTGACAATACAAATGTTGAATGATCTCCCTCTTTCTTAAAAAATGTATAAACAGGCCGGATGTGTTTTTATACATCCGATTAAACATTACCTTTGTACGTTCATTTTATCAGGAACCGTATGGATACAGAAAAGAAAGAAACAAAGGAAATAAATAAGCTCTCATTATTAATCATGGCGGTAGTGATATTAGTCTTGATTATCGCTGGTGCAGGTTACTATATTTATCAGCAGAAACAACAGATGAGCGACCTGGTTCAGGCGTATGATCTGGATAAGGAATCGCTCGAAGATGAGTTCAACGAGTTGTCCATGCAATATGAAGGTTATAAATTTCAGGTGGGGAATGACTCGCTGATGAGTTTATTGTCTACCGAACAGGCCAAAGTGCAACGTTTGATGGAGGAATTGCGTACCGTAAAAGCAACCAATACCAAAGAAATAGCCCGTTTGAAGAAAGAGCTTGAGACCATGCGTAAGATTATGCGTAACTATGTGGCTCAGATCGATTCATTAAATAGGGAAAACGAACAGCTGAAAGTAGAAAAGAAAGAGGTGGTTCAGAAATACCAGCGCGCTACTTCCCAGGCTGCTACCCTGAAGAAAGAAAAAGAAAAATTGTCGGAACGTGTTACTCTGGCCAGCCGCCTGGACGCAACGGGAATCACTGTCACTCCGGTAAACTCACGCGGAAAGCTGGCTAAGAAGATTAAGAGAATGGAACGTTTCGTAGTTGACTTCCGCATTGCCAAGAATATTACCGCTCCTGTCGGGGAAAAAACAGTATATGTACGGATCATGAAGCCGGACGATGACGTGCTGGTAAAAAGCCGTGCCGATGTATTCCCCTTTGAAGGGAAAGATATCAACTATTCGATGAAGAAGTTGATCGAATACGATGGGGAAGAATATCCGGTTACAATGTATTGGGACATTGAAGAGTTCCTTTCTCCGGGTACTTACCGGGTGGATATATTTGTAGACGGTAACTTGATCGGAAAGAAAAACTTCGTTCTGGAAGATTAACAATGGAAACAGATAGCCACTTTGCAAGACTTTTAGCGGATCTTCCGGAATCCCTGGCCCGTGATGAAGCTTTTGTGAGTGAACTGAAAAGTATAGCCAAAGTGGTATCTGTCAATAAAGGCGATTATCTTCTCCGTACCGGCGAATTATGCCAGGATGCCTATTTCATAAATAAAGGTCTCTTCATTAATTTATATGTAAGTGAAAAAGGGGACGAATGCGTAACCGGCTTTTCGTCCGACTATATGTACCCTTTTCTTTCCGCTATCGGATATTTTACACAAGCACCTTCTGAATTCGAGATTAAAGCACTGGAATCCGGCGAACTGCTTCAATTCTCCCGTACGCATATCGAGGATCTGTCTTTGCGCTATCCCTTATTTGCCTCGTATTACCAAAATGCGATGCTGACCATCATATCGAAACTTTATTCCATGTTCGCTATCCGGCAGTCATGTACCGCCGAAGAGTTTATCGAATATCTTTATAACCACTACATGTGGATCATGCAGCGTGTTCCCGATAAATATATTGCTCAATATATGGGGATCAGCAATGCATGGTATTGTAAGCTGAAAAAGCGCATCTTTAATTGAATTAATTCAATTTTATATTTAAAGTAAACCAGTACTTTTGCATCGATTATCGTACATTTGTCTGAAAGCGACGGATGTATCCTGGTCGTGTATAAACAATCGGAGATCGCCAGTTGTTTTTTATTAAGAATAAGGTGATAAGATGTATTAGTGATTATATAAGTCTCCGGATGAAAAAACAATAAGAAAGATGAAACGCATTATCGTATTAGTAGGATTGTTGGTCTGGTCTGGTTATGCTAATTCCCAACAAACTTTGACATTGGAAGAATGTCGAAACTTAGCTATTCAGAATAATAAGGAGTTACAAATGTCCGGCGAAAAGGTGAAGGCGGCTAACGAAGAGAGAAAGGCGGCTTTTACCAAATACTTTCCACAGCTCTCCGCTATGGGAGGATATATGTGGAATCAGAAAGATATCAATTTGCTGGACATGGATGCTTTGAGCGCCAAGCTCGGTTCCGCTCTGGGGCCGATTGCCCAGCTTCCTGTTTTCGGACAACTGATGGGGGGAATCGATGAGATGCAGCATCTGGATGTGCAGAATATCTGGGTGGGAGGTGTCTCGCTGGTTCAGCCGGTCTTTATGGGAGGGAAGATCGTTTCCTATAACCAGATAACCAAATATGCCCGTGAACTGGCTGAGTCGATGAACGACCTTCAGTTGCAGGAAGTCATTTATAAAACGGATGAAACTTACTGGCAGGTAATTTCGCTTATCAATAAGAAAAAGTTGGCGGATGCCTATGTCAGCCTTCTCCGGAAGATGGATAGCGATGTGACTGCCATGATCGCGGAAGGTGTCGCTACCCAGGCGGATGGCTTGTCTGTGAAGGTGAAACTGAACGAGGCGGAAATGGCGCAGACCAAAGTGGAAAACGGACTGGCGCTGACCCGTATGCTGCTCGCCCAGATCTGCGGATTACCGCTGGACGAACCGTTGGCGCTGGCTGACGAAAATATAGAGAGTTTCCCTGTCCACTCCAACGATGCCACGGCGAATGTAAACGAAGCCTTTGCGAACCGTGACGAGTTAAAGAGTCTCGAACTGGCGGCAAAGATTTACCAGAAGAAAGAACGTATCGTTCTGGCGGATATGCTACCGAATGTAGCCCTGTCGGCCAACTACCTGGTGACGAATCCCAATGCATTCAACGGATTTAAGAATGAATTTGCCGGCATGTTCAATGTCGGGGTAATGGTGAAAGTACCCCTGTCCGGTTGGTGGGAAGGTACATATAAAAGAAATGCCGCCCGTGCGGAAACCCGTATCCAGACCCTTCAGCTGATGGAAGCCCGTGAAAAGGTGGAGTTGCAGGTGAACCAGTCTGTCTACAAAGTAAACGAGGCCAATAAGAAGCTGACTGCCTCGAACCGTAACATGGAAAATGCAGAAGAAAACCTGCGTCATGCCAACCTGGGTTTTGAAGAAGGCGTGATCCCTGCACTGAACCTGATGGAGGCACAAACCGCCTGGGTATCGGCGCGTTCCAGTCTGATCGACGCCCAGATTGAAGTCAAACTAACGGAAGTTTACCTGACGAAGTCGATGGGTAAGCTCTCGGTCAATGAACAGAAGTAATAACAATAAAAATATACAAAGATGAACGAGAATAAAAAGTTTTCGATCAGCAACATGATGTTGGCATTTATCACGGTATTGGTCGTGATCGGATTAGTCGCACTGACCGGTTTCTTTTTGCTGACTCCGCCCGATGATATTATTATGGGACAAGCCGAAGCAAACCAGGTTAGAATTTCGGGAAAGGTACCCGGACGTGTCGAGTCGTATCGTTTCGATGAGGGCGACCGGGTGAAAGCCGGCGATACGCTGGTTTACCTGAATACCCCGGAAGTCCTGGCGAAGTTGCAACAGGCCGAAGCCGCGCAGAAAGCTGCCGAAGCCCAGAGTGCCAAAGCCATCAAGGGAGCCCGCGTACAGGAAATAGCCGGAGCCTACGAAATGTGGCAAAAGGCGCAGGCCGGCCTTGAAATAGCCAAGAAATCCTACACCCGTGTGCAGAACTTATATGAAAAAGGCGTGATGTCTGCCCAGAAGAGGGATGAAGCGGAAGCCAACTATAAGGCGATGGTTGCCACGGAGAAAGCAGCCAAGTCACAGTATGATATGGCTATGGACGGTGCCCGTTCGGAAGATAAGGCCGCAGCTGCAGCCCTGGTTCAACAGGCAGGAGGTGCAGTAGCTGAAGTGGAATCGTATCTGAAAGAGTCGGCGTTGGTATCGCCGATCGACGGGGAAGTATCTGAACGTTTCCCGCAGGTAGGCGAGTTGGTGGGAACCGGTGCCCCGATCATGAATATTACCGACCTGAACGATATGTGGGTTTCTTTCAGCGTCCGTGAAGACCTGCTGAAAGATATCAAGATCGGTTCCGAGTTGAATGCGTTTATCCCTGCACTCGACAACAAACCGATCAAGCTGAAAGTATATTATATGAAAGATATGGGCTCGTATGCAGCCTGGAAAGCAACTAAGACAACCGGCCAGTTCGACTCGAAGACCTTTGAGGTGCGTGCCCGTCCGCAGGAGAAGATTGCTGACCTGCGTCCCGGAATGTCTGTTGTGATGAAGAAAAAAGGAAACGAAATATTATGACCCTGAAGCAGAGTTTACATAGTATCTGGAATGTGGCGAAGCGGGAAATGCACCGGCTGACATCAAAGCCGATTTATTTCTTCTGTATGCTGGTCGCTCCGGCTCTCTGTGTGGTCTTTTTCCTGTCGCTGATGCAGGATGGGTTGCCGACCAACCTGCCGATCGCAGTGGTCGACATGGACGGCTCTGCCACATCCCGCAACCTGATCCGCCAGCTGGATGCTTTCGAACAGACGGAGGTTGTCTACAAGACAGCGACCTTCGATGAGGCACGCCGGGAGATGCAAAAGGGAAATGTATACGGTATCTTCTATATACCGAAAGACTTTGCCGTCAAAGCTACTACGGGAAAGCAACCGACCTTATCTTTCTATACCAACGGCACCTACCTGATCGCCGCTTCCCTGCTTTTCAGGGATATGAAGACGATGTCCGTTCTGGCAGGCGCTTCGGTCGGTTTGCAGACCGGGTTGGCCAAAGGCTATACGACCGACCAGATCATGGGACAGCTCCAGCCGGTTGTGGTCGACACGCATGCGCTCGGTAACCCCTGGCTGAACTATTCCGTTTACCTGAACAATACGATTCTGCCGGGAGTACTTCAATTGATGATCTTCCTGGTGACGGTATTCAGTATCGGTACGGAGATAAAATACTCGACAGCCCGCCAGTGGATACAGACGGGAGGCAACTCGTTTACCTTGAGCTTGCTGGGAAAACTTCTTCCGCAAACCGTTATTTTTACGGTCGTGGCAATGTTGTGCTGTTCCGCGTTGTATGGTTTCAATGCATTCCCGTTGAACAGCGGCTGGATGCCGATGGTCGCCGCCCTGTTCCTGCTGGTGGTCGCTTCGCAGGCGGTGGGTGTCTTTATGATCGGGACACTGCCTACTTTGCGCCTGGGATTGAGCTTTGCCAGCCTGTTCGGGATGATCGCTTTCTCGATTGTCGGTTTCTCCTTCCCGGTTCTGGGTATGGATCCAACGTTACAGGCTCTGAGTACTTTGTTCCCTCTGCGGCATTACTTCCTGATCTATGTGGATCAGGCGTTAAACGGGAGAGACTTGTTCTATTCATGGACTGAATATGCCTGGCTGGCCGGTTTCCTGATCCTGCCTTTCCTGATCGGGAAACATCTTAAAAATGCATTGCTGTACTTTAAATATATTCCGTAAAACTGAAAGTAATGAAAAGAGAACATCGTTTACGATATATAATCAAAGAAGGCATTCAGGATACCTTTTTTATCTGGAAAGATGAACTGAAGAATGTATTCAAAGACTCAGGGGTTATGATCTTTTTCTTCCTGGTTCCGTTCGTCTACCCGCTTTTGTATGCGTTCATCTATAACAATGAGGTGGTACACAATGCCAAAATGGTGGTGGTTGACCAGTCGGACTCCTACCTGAGCCGCGAATATATCCGTAAGGTGGATGCTACGGCCGATGTGAAGGTGGTCGCCGTCTGTGCGGATATGGAAGAGGCGAAGCGGATGCTGGATGAGAAAAAGGCGTATGGTATCCTCTATTTTCCGAGCGAGTTCAGTAAAAATATACACAAAGGAAAACAGGCCACAGTCTCTCTTTATTGCGATATGAGCGCTCTTTTGTTTTATAAAGCGTTCCTGCTGGCAACCACCGAAGTGTCTCTGGAAATAGGTAGAGAGATACGGGCGCAGAACAACCCGTCGTCGACGATCGAGCAGGAACAGATCACGATCAATCCCATCCCGTATGAGTCGGTCGCCCTGTTTAACTCGCAGAACGGCTTTGCCAGCTTTCTGGTGCCGGCTATCCTGATACTGGTTATTCAGCAGACACTGATCCTGGGGATCGGTATGCTGGGAGGGACGGCGCGCGAGAAGAACCGTTTCCACAGCCTGGTGCCGGTCAGCCGCCATTTTAACGGAACGTTGCGTATCGTATTCGGGAAATCGCTTACTTACCTTTTATTATATGTTGTCGTATGTATCTGGGCTTTGGCGGTAGTTCCGAAATTGTTCTCTTTGCCGCAGGTGGGAGAGCCGTGGACAGTCATGTTGTTTGTGCTGCCTTATCTGTTTGCATCCATCTTCCTGTCGATGACGCTGTCCGGCTTTATGACGAGCCGCGAATCGCCGATGTTGGTGTTTGTTTTCACTTCGGTTATCTTGCTGTTCATTTCCGGGGTATCCTGGCCGAAAGAAGCGATTCCGCCGTTCTGGAAAGCGGTTGGGTATCTGTTCCCTTCCACGCCGGGGATACAAGGTTTTATCCGGATCAATACGGCAGGGGCCAGCCTGAATGAGGTCGCCCATGAGTACCGAACGCTCTGGATACAGGCCGGTGCTTATTTCATTACAGCTTGCGTTATCTACAGGTACCAGATCATGCGCAGCCGCAAACTGATCATTAAACAGTACCGGCATATGAAGATGAAGCAGGTATTGCATCAAAAGTAATTCATCGTATCTGTATTTTAGAGGTTTGCTGTTGATGTTCGCTGGTTGCACGGACAATGTAGTTGCCTTTGTCGAGGTGCGTCGTGAAGAGACAGCCCGACGGGGTATCTGAGTAACGAAGCAACCGGCCGGCAAAGTCGTAGATGGCGACGGTTTGAAGGTTCTCCGTGGCGGTGACGATCAGTTGCCCCCGGGCGATCGTATAGATACGGATCGTTTCTGTTTCGATCTTCTCATTACCGGTGGGGGTACCTGCACGCAGGAAGTAGCGGCCGTATGTGTTGGCGGCTATTGTGATACTGCTGTTGTGGTGCAGGGCTGTCTCTGTTTTCTTTTCGACGTCATAGAGGGTAGTGCCGGTGAAGCGGTCGAGGCCTTCGAAAGTGAGGGTGACTGTTTCCGGGTTATTTCCATTGTTTCCACTGCGATTGCTGTACGTGCCGACCGGGATGTTCCATAGGTTGGAGGTACGGTTGATGCTGGCGGCCATTGTTCCGGCTACGGTGTAGATGGCCGGGAGGTCGCCCAGGTTGGAGTCGAGGAAGAGTTCGGCATCCTCGTTCGCTTTGTACTTTTCGGAGGCTGCCCGGTCGTAGGCGATGACGGCGCGGCTTTGGCGTCCGTCGGCGGTGGTGGCAACAAGCGTGAGGAGTGGGAGCGAGGAGGATGATTTTAAGGCGGCGGAACTTGCGGAGGTGCCGGTGGGGGCTAATGCCTGCATGTTGGCACTGAAGGTTACCGTATTATTATCTGCATACGTTGATGTCTCTGCTTTTTTTACGAAGAACGATTGGAGCGGGGCGATCCTTGTTGTTCCTATGTTCGTTATCCAGTCGCTGTCGTCAGTACCACCAACGGCGGCGGTTTGCTTGTCGCCTGTTACCAACCAGTATTTTGGTAGCAGGTTGCGGTTTGCTTCAAAGAACTCCTTTGTACTCAGGTATGCCATGAATGGGTTGCCGATCAAATGATAATCGGCATCCTTACTAGCTGTGTTTTCCCCAAGTGTGATGTTGATTGTTGGGGTATCGGGTGTTGATCCTGTAGGCTTTAGTTCGTTGGATATCAGCTTTCCGGCTTTCTTTTGCTCTTTATCTGTGCGTACATTAACCGGATTGCCGGTACTGGTAGTACCGCTAGACTCGTAATAACTATACTGTGTATCTGCTTTCGGGAAACGGAATAAAGCTACTGCCGGATCGATTGCAGAGGTTGTTGTCGATAGGTTAAGAACTTTAACGGAGAAGCCCAATCCTGGCGTGTAGGGTACAGCCACATCATTATATACTCCGCTCCAATTACCGGTGACGGCGACTGTTTTGCCACTGCTGCTACCACTGCTACTACCACTGCTACCTATTGTTATCATATTGGCTTGTTGTTTCCATCCACGTTGATAAACGGATGGTTGGAAGCGGTTGTATTCGGTCGTGTTAAATTTAATATCTTTGAAGTACTCCGTTGCCTGGCTGCCTGTTTTTGGGGTATACCAATCGCCGGCCACTACGGATTGTAGTGGAGAGGCTAGTGTATACCAACGGCTACCTGCCAGTTTGTAATCGATCCAGGCTTTATTGTAGGTCAGGAGTTCAGTGTGCGGCATGGCGGTCGACGGTTCAAAATGGATCTGGTCGACGGTGTTGGTATAATAAGTTTCGCAGTTGTATGCGACTTTGTTACCATTTGCAGTAGCTTCCTTTACCATCAGATCGTATTCGATATGCGTTGTTGCCGGATTCGTTATGGTGGCGGACTTAGCTAGATCGAGGATCGGATGGTCAGAACTTCCAATAGAAGTCGTGTTTGGAGTAGCCTCGTATAATTGTACCTGCTTTCCTTCGGGAATGGTAACCTTTGTGAAGCTCATCGGGACAAAGCCGTAATAAGTTTCGCCGGACATATTATAGCCGTTGTTGTAACTGTTGGCATTGGAGCCGGTCATATGCAGTTCGTCGGCAGTGGAGCGGAGCCAGTTGTTGTCGTTGTTCCAGTTGCCGGAGCCGTCGGCGGGGCCGATCCATTTCTGGTATTCGGGGACGACTTTGAGGTTGAAGGTGAGGCTACCTTCGCAGGTGCTGACGGGGGTGCCATTGTCCGAAGCTTCGTTGAAATAAGCTTGTAGCGTATACCAGTAGCCTTCGCGGAAGTTGGCTTTCGGTATGTTTTCCTTTGTAGCAAGTGCCAGGTCGATGCCGAAGTGAATGCGGAGATACTGCCCGTCGGTGTTTGGAACAGCCTTTAGGTCGTCGAGAGTGGCGACCGGCCATTTATAGCTATCCAAGGTTTCGCTGCTTATTTCACTTAATACCACCGGGTCGTTCGAGTCGATCAGGTAGAGGTGGGGATGGTTCTCGCTCTTTATGAATGGAGAGGATGAAACGTTATCCACAGCCGATGGGGTAGCAGGTGTCGATGGACTTTCTGAATGGGTTTCGATGTGTCTCAAAGGAATTTCCAACATGGCGGTGGCGGAGGAGCAATCCTTCTGTATATCTTTGCTAACCCGGATGGTGGAGGAGATTGGATTAGTACCATTTGTATCCTCATCGGGATACTTCACATCATCGAAGCCTACTAAGGCTATCGGGGCGCTTCCGTTGATATTCAGCTTTACTTCCAACGGGTCTGTACAGATCGTAATCTTATCGCTCTCTCCTAGTTCGACCGGGATAGGGAGAGCCACGAGTTTAAACATCTTATCGCTATTCTCTTTGATGTGGGCATTCAGGTTGGCTTGTCTTAGTATCAGCTTTCCGGCGGTTACTTGTTGGGTTAATAAGGTTTTTTCTGTCAGATTATCAGTAGTCCAATCATCCAAACTAGTGGCTTCGGGACATTGGCCGCGGAAGTTTATCAGGGCTGAATGGATACTAATCTTTTCCTCTGCATTTGCACCTGCATCTGTACTTGTACCTGTATTGCTTGTTTCTTTCTGAAAATCATCTAACGACCCCAGGTACCAATCGTAATAGACATCGCCTGTGACAGGCTTTAGTTCTCCTGTACCTTCTGTATCGGCTTTTAACTGTACGCCGAAGTTGATGATCTGGCCGTTACAGAACGTCTGATCCGAGTTCTCCGAAAGCACGCCGTTTACTTTGATGCTGTTCTGCGCATTGAGCTGGAAGCTTGTCTTGGCTACGCATGAATTGTCAGAGAGTGGGTTCAGATAGAAGTATTTAAACCGGTCGATGTCCGGAACCAAAGGATCATTGGGGTTAACTTCCCCGTGATTTTCTTCCAGCACCAGAAAATAGGTATGGAAAGGCTTCAATGCACAGTAGATATCGGCGGTTATCGATTTTCCCTGACCATCATTGAGGCGATAGAAATGTCCTGCATCTTTGGCGTCAGTGATATCTGTCTGGGTATTGGTTTTATTAGGGTCATATTCCGTGTTCGAGTCAGACTCATAATTAGGATCGAAGAGCAATTTGCCGAACTCGTAAGGTTGCGTTTTGTCAATGTTACCATCTTTATCGATTGGATAGGATAGTTTTATGATTGACTGACTAAATATATTACTGAGATCTTTTTCACTTACACCTTTACCTTCATTTTGTCGCTGCTTTTCTATGAGCTCATTGTATTTAGAAATATACAAAGCGGAGTCTACAAAACAGAAGCTGACATGCGCTTTACCTTGCTCGGACGGTTCTGTTGTTAGTTCGGTTGGTTCTGTTGTTTGCTCGGGCAATACTGGTGTTACCCCTAGCCGTGAGAGCAAGGGATCCCAATCGAGGCGCATTTGCAGTAATACCTCCTCTCCGTCTTTGCTACTGCTGCAAATCGATGATTTTTGTATTACTTCTGCTTTGGGGGTGGCTATATAGACACGGATGTCGTCGATATACATATCGGCACCAGATGTCGAGGCGCTGTTGTTGTCGATCTGCAAAACGTAACGATCATAATTGTTACTTGTCTCGTTGATGAATGAGAAATAGACCTGAAGCCATTGGTTGTTGTTGTTGTCGATGTCGGAGCCCCTGCCGGAGCCGAAGCCAGGGATATTTGCAACACCATCTTTACTCTTCTCTTCCTCCTTTATGAAAGTAGCCGGTATCTGTCCGGTCTGATGGCGGTAGATCGGGGTGTATGTTTTTGTCGTTTCCCCATCTTTAGTCTCTTCTTTCACTCCCATGATGGTAAACAGCATGGCTGCATTATCTGTTTCTGGGTCTTGGTATTTTTTGGCGACTTTTACCCAGGCGCTTACAAACAGTTCGGAGCCCACACACAGTTGTTCTTCGAAGTTGAGGCGGGCAATTGTTCCCGGACGGTCGGAGGCATCGATATACATGTGGTATGTGCTCTCTTCTCCTTTTCGGTTTATTAGTGAGGGAGCTTTGGGAAGTGCATCCTTTCCTGCATAATAATTAAAACCCCAGTTATCTGAACCATGTTCGGTATAATCATTCAGGATGCCGTAATATCCCCATTGCGGAACCGTTACTTTTCCATCGGATGTTATGAAGTCTTTTTTGGCGTTGGTGTCGTTCTCTTTGAACTCTTTCTCTTTGGGTTCGTTAATACTGCCATCGTAGAAGCCGTAGCTGCTTTCAGACCATCCGATCGGGTAGGGGTAGACTTCTGGTTGTCCGTATTTGTCGGCAATGTTCTTGTCGAAGTCGAAGTCCATGCCTGTTACGAAGTTGAAGTGCTTTTCCAGGAAAGCCGGAGTGCGGTATTGATAGTTTGCCCAGGGAGCATTTTTGTCTACCCGATCGTTTTCGAGGTCATCGATCTGTTTTTGGGTTAATAAGCTGGTGGCTGCCTTAAAGGTCAGTTTGAAGCGGGCGATATTGTAAGTGGTGTTGCCACTTACTTTCTTTTTAACCAGGATGGTTGCCTGTGAGTTGTCTGCTTCGACTGTTTCTGTGCCGTACTCGGTGTCGTTTTTCTTAGGATAGGTAAAATGGATAATGCGGTTTACCTTATCTAATGTTAAAGTCCCATCTTCATTAATCTTTCCGTCTTTATCACATAATTGTATACCCGAAGTGTTTGTTCCCTCTTCAAGAGTAACGGTTAATTTCGAGTAGGCGAGATCTTGGGCTGATTCTCCCGGTACCGCATATGCTTGGGGATCAGCGCCGATGCAAACCATTTCCTGAGTTTTGTCGGGAATACGGGTAACCGGCATGCTGATTTCGTATTCTTCCAGATACTTATCTTCATCTTTGGGTTGTTTGGAGAAGAACTTATTGCGCCAATCTTCTGTATTTTCTATAGCCCGGATGCAAAAGATAAAGCGGTGGGAGAGGGTGGGCTCGTAGAATACTGATTGCCCGTTGTTTTCTTGACTTGGGAAAATGCTGCTGGCTGACGTTTGTCGATCAAAAGTCGCTGTATAATCTGTGTAAGAGGAGACATCACAGGCGATCAGGTATTCGTTGTTGTCCGGGTTGATACCGGTATTATTACCATATCCAGTTTCATCTGGATAATGAAATACCATTTCGAGGGATGCTGATGCCAGCGGTTTACCTATATAACCGTTAGCTAAAATATAAGGTGGTTTTACGTTATTTATAGGCATTAATAAATCGTTTATACCCTTGCCGACCGAAGTGCTTAGCCTCAAGTTTTTTCCTGTCCTGAAATTATACCATCGCTGATAAGTATTTATGCTGTAGGAGTTGCTACCAGCTTTTGCACGGTCAGATAACTGAAGTATGATTGAACTTCCTTTATGCATATAGATCGTATCTACAAGTTCATGCGTTGCTTGTATTTTAGTTTTTGGATCTGCAGTGCCTGGCCAATCCATTTCAATGTATCTAGTGCTTTCTTCGAATTTGTCGTCTTTGCTAGGTTTCAACTCCTTGCGCAAGTCATACCATTTGGCTGCTTTGCTTTGGATGCTATTTTTTATATATGTGTCATTATAATCCTGCTGTGCTTGTCCCCAAGCCTTCGGCAAGAAGCAGAATGCCAGCAACGGCAATATAATATATATGTATATGTTCTTTTTGGTTCTCATATCTGGTTGTCTGTTTTATAATTCTATACTGATGGTTTGGGGGACACCGAAGAGGTGGCCGGGGACGGCTTTTGCCGGGGTGATATCGCCGTCGGTGAGGGAGCGAGTTTTGATGGTCAGACCGAACGGGCGGGTTTGCTCGCTGCCGCCTTTGGTGAAGGAGGCTGTGACGGTGACCGGGTATTCCGTAACGATGGCGGGAATGGCCTCGCCCGAAAGAATGAGGGTGGCATTCGAGCCTGTGTTACTGGTGAAACAGGTCGGTAATGATTTACAAGACCATGTTACGCCATTGGTCTTAGTTTCTTTGCCCTCTTTCAATTGTATCTTGATCTCGATGTCGCTGCTACCTTCCGGGAGTTCGATCGTGTAGCCGTTGCCTATGTTCTTGCTAACCACTACTGTGCCTATGGCTGCCAGATGGTAGGTGCCCTCTATCTTCAGTGAGTAATCGGTCAGGTGGATGGTTAGCGGGTAGGTATAGTTGCGGGGGATGGTGGTGGTGAGCGTAGTTGTGCGTGGGGATGTTTCGCCATCGATCTGCATCAATACGGGGAATGTGCCCATTGTTTCATGGAGGTAGAAAGGGGCGATCGACGGGGCGTTTGTGTCGTCGGAAGTCCGCTCCCATTTCCAGTCGGACGAGGATGAGGAAGAAGCACCGGGGAGTTTGATTTCCCCGGATACTTTGCGGAACAGGTTTGTTTGGTCCGACAGGAACCCACTGAGCGTTAGTGAGGTTATCTTATTGTTTGTATTAGCCTTATCATCCCTTTCATCCTTGATCGTTATCTGCATTTGCGCAGCCATGCGAACGAGTTCGATAGGGTAAGTCGCTTGGGGCGTTTCGGTCGTTTCGGATGCTTCTTTTACTTCCCAGGTGGTAGAGGCCGACATGGGGATGTCGTTGTCGGCGGTTATCTCCGGGATAACGTTGAAAGCGGCGTTGTTGCTGACGGCTTCCGGCACGGTTGCCCAGTCACCGGAGCCGGAAGACAGACCCAAGGCGGAGAAATTACTGCCCCTGCAATTAACAAAGGCATAGACTGTCTTTGTGCCGGGGAGCAGTTCGACGGGCGACGAGGTGGTCGCTTTGCCGTCGTCGTTACCGGGGGAAGTGAAATCCGACTCGGTTACATGCTTCTCGACCTTTCCTTCGTTATCTATTATATAGATGTCGAGCGCATTGATCTTGCCGTCAGCGGTAATTTCCGGTGTGTCGCCGGCCTTTGTGGCGGTAGCTATTTCCGTCTTTTCGGGTGCAAGCGTAATGGTGACGGGTACGGGTTTGTTTGCGGGGATGCCGGATGTCCCCGCCATCTCGGCAGAACATCCGGTCAGACCGGCGGCAAACAAAACACAAGCCAGTCCCGCAATCAACATAGTGCATGATATTTGGTTACAACTCATCTAATTTTCCTTTCCTAAATTTATATCGTCGAGCCGGATCGTCCAGTCGTTGACGATGATTTCAAGATAATGTGCTTTGCCGCTCCGCATGTCGAGGTAGACCAGGATGGTGTATTCGTCCTGGCGGTCGAGGTATTCCTGTGCGCTGATGTCGTGGCTTTCCATGCGGGTGAGGAGCAGGAAGCCGGTCAGGTCGACGTTGAGGAAAGGAGCCGTTTCGCCCTGCTGGGTGATGCGGAGCGAGGTAGCCGTGCTGTCGAGCAGGCGGAGTGTATTCAGTTCGTAGATGGCGGCGGAGTAGACCACCTTGCCGTCGGGATCCTTCACCTCACCGGTGCCGGTATAGTAAGGCTGCCAGGTAAAGGTATCGGAAGTCAACGGAGCGTTCGATGCGTCGAGATTGCCGACTACTGTGGTGGCTGCTACCTTGAAGGCGGCGGGATCGAGGGCGGTGCCGCTATTGGTGTCGATCAGGACAAGACGGAGTTTGTTGGTGTTCTTGACGAGCGGGAAGAGGATGTTGCCCTCTCCTTCTTCTTTCAGCGGGAGCGTCAGTTCCTTTTGTCCGTGGAACAGGCCTGAGAGCTCGCGGCTGATAGTGTGGGCAGAATCGCTTTTGACGGCCATTTCCCAATTGTCGATCAGGTCGCCTGGTTGGGGCGTGCTCCAGCTGTAATCCGTTTCGTTCAGTCCGCCCCATGCCATCAGCCGGTAGCTGCCGGGGGCGAGGTCGAGCAGGAGGCTGTTGGCTGTCAGGTCGTCGCCGGCCATGGTGCGCGAGGAGAGGAAACGGCCTTCCTTGTCGTAGACATAGAGTTCCATCTGTTTGGCCTTCTGCTGGTTGGTCATCTCGTGGGCGAAAGCGTCGGCGAACTTCATATTATAGGTATAGGTGAATTGCAGTTGGCGGGGACAGGAAGGCAAGTCTTCGCGGATCGAGTTGCACGAAGAGAGGCCCGCGCTGAGGAGTGCCAGGAGCGGCAATAACCGGAATATCGTTGTGTTGAGTTTCATCTTGTTCTGTTTATAAGTAAATCTCGTCTCCGGGCATCGTTGTCCATGCTTCGACGGAGGTTTCTATCTGTATCTTTTGGGTTCCGGGACTCGGATCGGGGCCGGGGCCGGGATCAGGATCAGGGCCGGGATCTGGATCAGGGCCAGGATCAGGACCGGGGTCGGGGCCGGGTTTATCAGGCGGCGTAGGATCGGGATCGATAGACGGGAAAGGCACTTCGCCCCCCAGGCGGTAGACGTCCGAGATTTTCAGCCGGTAGATATTATTGCGTACGATGGCATATTCCATGATACCCTGCCGGGTGTCGTCGCCGTCGTTGGAGTGGCGCACGCGCCAGGTGTAGTAGCAGATGCCGCCGGGGTATTCGTGGACGGGCATCCGGTAGGTCGAGCCTTCTTTGCGGGCTTCTTCGCGGGAGGCGTAGAGCTTGCCGTTGCAGACGTAGAAGGTTTGCCCTTCGCTGAATCCTTGCGGGGTGTAGCGGGCGCGGAAGACGACGGTGGTGCAGTAGGCATCGGTCTGGTGCTCACGGCTGATGGTGTTTTCCATCGTATAGCCCAGTCGGAGCCAGTCGCCGGCGGGAGTACCGGAGGTGGCGACGTTTTCCCAATCTGCGGGAGCGTCACCGAAAGAGGTATAGTAATTATCGTAGAGCGTGGAAGCGTCGATACTTGTTTTACGAAGGCTCCAGGGGTCGACCACGTAGTTTTGCTGCGGGCCGCCGGCTGCGGGGAGTTCGTCGCCCAGATATTCGACGGGGGCTGAGGCGGTGAGCTTGCCGTCGGAATTTGCGGCGGCTACCCGTTTGAGGAAGTAGCTGCCGGCCTTCATTTTGTTGAGGATGGCTGCGCCGAGGATGGATACGCGGGCGTTGCCGTAGTCGGGGTCGGTCACTGCGTAGGCGGTTTGCGTGGTGCGGTAGTCGATGCGTGCTGCCAGGCGTTCCACTTCGACGGTTGCGTCGGCGGGATCGTTCAGGGGGTTGCCGCATAGGGTGACACGGTCGGCGGTATGTCCGTCGGAGGTCATGACGAAACGGGAGCAGATGCCTTTGTCTTCTGTCCAGGCGGAGGTGAGGAGGTGGTCGCGGATGTCGCCGAGCGTCTTGCCGCGGAGGGTGGGGCGGAGGTTGCCCGTGTTGGCTGCGACCAGGAGGTCGTATTCTCCTTCGGGGAGGTCGACGGCGATCAGGGTCGTGGTGTCTTTTTCGTTCATAGTCCGGTCGAAATACATGATCTTGTCGATCGGCGTGCCGGCCGGGGCATTGCTGCGTTCTGAGGCCCGGTAGAAGAGGAGGAGGAAGTTGTCGATGCGGTTTTCGTTGTCGAGTCCCGTTTCGCTGCCGTTGCCCGGTTCGCCTCCGGCGGGGTTCGAACGGGTACCGTTGCCTGTGGAGGAGGGCGGACAGCGGAGGGATACCCGCAGGTAAGACAGGGTAGCAACTGCCGGGTCGTCGCCATCTCCTCCTACGCGAATTTCGTTGGAGCAGGCGGAAAGAAGGAGTAACAGGGCGGTTACCAGATATGTCAGTTTACGTTGGGTCATTTGTTTAAATAGTTGTAATACAATATGTTTTCAGATGCGGATGACGTGGATTTCGCGGATCAGGAGACTGATGAAAATGGGTGCTGCAGGGAGCTACTGAGGGGTGCCGCAGCCTTCCTCCCAAGGGTGCCGCAGCCCTCTTAGTAAGGGTGCCGCACCTCTCCGGTGATGGGTGCTGCACCCTTCGGAACAAAGGTGCTGCACCCTCCGGAAGCCGGTTGCCGCGACTCTCGGACGATGGGTGCCGCAGAGGTCGGTAAGGGGCTTCCGGTGCTTCCGGAGCGGGGTTATTCGATTACCGGACGGTCGTCTTCACCACCTCCGCCGGGTGTCTTTTCTGTTTTTTCCTTTACGCGTTCAAAGTTCACTTTCCCACGTATATCCTGGAGAAGTTTTCCGGGGATATATTGAACCTTCGGCTTCTTCATCATCGTGGCAGCATCGAACGTGTCCGGGGTAGCGGAGCCTTTGCTTCCTCCTGAGAGCAGAAAGCTACCCAGTTCACCCATCTGGACCAGGCGGCCTTCTTTTACATTTTTAGCAATATGATGAGCGGCACGGTCAATGCAGCTCTTTACATCAGCGCTGGTCAAGGCTGTTTCCTCGGCCACATCGCCACATATTTCCTCGAAACCGACGGTTCCGTTGTTCACTAACTGCGCAAAATATTTTATTGCGTCTTCAGGTGCATCTTTGGAAAAATCTTTCCGCTTGACAAGTTTGTATTTGGCACTCATGATTTTAAATTTTAGGATTAATATTCATCTGGCACTGGTTCCGCAGTGCAGTGTTTTATTTTGGATTGATGTAATCGAGCAACCCTTTTCCGGGACGGAATTTAACCGACAGGATCGGTTTAAGCATACAGGGGACACCGTTTTTCGGGTTGCGTACCAGGTGTTCTTTCCGGCGGTTGGGGTAGAGTTTACCGAAATTGTGCAGGCTGATTTCTTCGTTTGCAGCCAGCACTTCTGCGATGGATTCCAACATCGTGTTAACAAACAGGTGGGTTTCGCCTACAGGTTTGTCCAGTTTACGGGCTATGATCGATTCGAGTTCACTTTTGTTCATACTAGTGTGTGTGTTACGGTTCAACTTATTTATGAAATAAGTTAAATACCCCCTGCCAAATAGATTGTAATAGGGTAAAAGAGGTCTGAATAAATGTTTATTTCCCGTATTTTCCCTTCCAGAAATGTTAAACTCCGGTAGTTTCTAAAACAGATATTAAAACAACGGATGTTAAAGCATGAGAGGGGCGGCTCGTCATACCCCTACATATCCGCAGGAGGGCATAACAAGTAACATATTCACCAAAAACATCTATAAAAAAGTAAAAACCGCTATACGATGCAAAAGATTGCCGCTCTGTGGAAAAAATGTTTCCTTTTTACTTCCTTTATTCCGTTTAATCTTCTACATTTGTTGCGCATAAGCAGTGGGGAACAAAAAATATCGCTGGATATTCAACGAACATTTTTTGTACAGCCTTATTTCATAAATAAGCGCTTTTCCCGGTACCACCTTTCACATTTTTTACCAATAGTAAGTTTATGGATTTAGTGATTGCCCGGTTGGCCTTGTTCAGCTCGGACTGGTCGAGTTGTCCGAGGTAGTAACGCGTTGTTTTCTCTGACGTGTGCCCCATTCCCTTGCCGATCACCGAGACCGAGACATGCCGCCGTTGCGCTTCTGCCGCCCAGCTGCGCCGCATGACATACGAGGTCAGGTTGGGATGTATCTTCAACAGCTTGCCGATCGTTTTCAGCGCTTTGTTGTAGGCGGCCAGCATCCCTTTGTATTGACTGTGGGTGACAGGCTTCGACATCACCGGGAAAAGATATTCGCCGTCGTTGCGGTATTTCCGGATGATATGCCACATGCCGGGGGTGATTTGCATCCGTATCTGTATACCTGTCTTGTGACGGTTGTAAACGATATCGCGGCCTTGTATGTTGCTTTTCTTCAGGTGGATCATGTCGACGAAAGGCATTCCGAAGGCCATGAAACTGAAGAGGGAAAGGTCGGCCCTGAGTGCCAGGCGGGGATCGTGGCTGAAATCGGTTGTGGCGATCTTTTCAATGCCGGCCGATGTGAGTGGTTGCCTGACCGTTACATCCCGTTTCAGTTTCAGATGCAGGAATGGGTGTTTTCCCATCTTGAAGGGGTGGTCGTTCAGTACGGAGTTGAATATGGCACGCAAGCAACTGGTATAGCTGTTGATGGTGTTGATCCTCAGGTTTTTTGCCTGCAGGTAGCCCTGGAAGTCGTTCACCTGTGTCGGGGTGATCTCGTTGAGATAAATGTCCTTTTCCCCCAGGAACTCGAGGAACCGGTGGCCGGCTGCCTGGTAGAGGTCGGCTGTACTGTCTTTCCCCATCGACCGCTTGCTTTCGACTCGCCTGCGGATACATTCGGTGAGGAGAAGGTGTTTACCTTTTCTTGTTTTTACTGTTGTCATTTCGTTCGTGTTTATAGATGTTGTAAAGATAACAGATTTCCCTGTTGACAGTTCAGTCGGTAGTTGACAGATTTTAACGAAATAATGTTAGTATCCTTCGATTATAGTCTTACTTTTGTACAAATTCTCAATCAAACTTAATTTATTTACTACTATGCAAAACAGACGAGACTTTTTAAAGCGCGCCTCTATGATGCTTGCAGGAGGTATGGTTGCTCCTCAGTTATTATCTTCTTGTGCCGGGAAAGGAGCTACTTCAGAATCGACCAAACATATCGGTTTACAGTTGTATTCTTTGAGAGACCTTGTAAAAGAAGAAGGAATTCAGAAGGTACTGGAAGCTGCTTCCAAAATGGGGTATACAAATCTCGAAACAGCAGGTTACGACAACGGTAAGATCTACGGTATGGCTCCTGCCGAGTTCAAGAAAATGTGTAACGACCTGGGTATGAAATGTACCAGCGCCCACCTGGGACAGGAGTTTACAAAAGAAAAAGAAGCTGAAGTAATGAGCTGGTGGGACAAGGCTATTGCTGCCCACAACGAACTGGGCGTTAAATACATGGTTCAGCCCTGGATGCCGGTAAACGACCAGACGACGCTCGACGACCTGAAGATGTATTGCGACTATTTCAATACGGTAGGTTATAAGACGGCTGCAGCCAGCATCGCATTCGGTTATCATAATCATGCTTTCGAATTCCGTAAGATCGACGATCAGTTGATTTACGACTTCCTGCTGGATAATGTCAGCCCAAACCATGTGTTCTTCCAGATGGACGTTTATTGGGTGAAAGAAGGAGGTGCCGATCCGGTTGCTTACCTGAAAGCCCGTCCGCGCCAGTTTAAGACGATCCATATCAAGGACGACATGGAGATCGGTGCAAGCGGTAAGATCGATTTCAAACCGATCTTCGACCAGATGTATGCTAACAAGGTAAAAGACTGGTATGTTGAAGTGGAAGAATACACTAACAACGATCCGGTGGAAAGCTGCCAGCAGAGTTTCGACTTCCTGAACAAGGCGGATTATGTGAAATAAAAGTAAACCAAAAGACGATATTTCATAAGGGCGGGTTTCAAACCCGCCTTTTTGCGTTTATCCCATACATTTCATAATATTATCCCAATCCTTTGCCAGGCTCTCCATATCCGGATAGAGCAGATCGGCTCCGGCATCCAATAATACTTTGTCGGGCAGGGGGCCTGTGTTGACAGCGATGGTAAAGATACCCGCAGCAACACCGGCTTCTACACCCATCGGAGCGTTCTCCACGACGAATGCTTCATTGGCACGGACGCCGGCTTTTTCCAGTCCCATCAGGTAAGGTTCGGGATGCGGTTTGCCGTATTTCACATCGAAGGCAGTTACCATCTTCTCGCGGCTGAAACAACCGGGATAGGTATGCTCCAACTTATTGATCAGGCTGTGCTGTCCGGAACCGGTAACGACCAGTGTTTGCAGTCCGTGGGTTTGAGCCTGTTTCAGCACATCCCCGGCACCGGTCATCGCCTTGCCGTCGTTGTATTTGTTGAAAAGCATTGCTTTCTCGTCGTATAGCTCTTGTTTTTCCTTATCGGTAGCGTCGCGTTGGAACGTGCGCCGGTATAATTCGTTGATCGTACTTTCGCCGGTACGGCCTTCAAACATATAGAAGTCCGCCTGCACAGCCAGAAGATGGTGATTCATGGCCGTTTCGTACCAGGCGCGGGCGTGAAAACGCATTGAGTCGTAGAGTACGCCATCCATATCGAAAAGTACGGCTTTGGGTGAAAGAGAGGTCTGCTTACGCTTTAGCAGATAACGGTTGACAGCTTCTTGTATCATTCTGTTCTTATTCTTAATAATCTTTGCAAAGTTACGAAAAATCTTGTACTTATTTTTTATCTTTGGTGTGAACAACCCGTAAAAGCGGGTGCAGTAATAACGAATAAAAATGGATGAGTATGAAGAAGAGTGTACTATTGTTTACGATGATGCTGTTTGCTCTGTGTTTCCAGAGTAAAGCCCAGGACTGGACTGATATGCAGCATGAGGTTTCTTTGAGTTATGGTGGTCTTCCGGTAGCCGATTTGCTGCACCATTATGAGCGTTATTTCGATCCCTCTGCCGAGTCGGTCGATTTGTATGACGATAAGGGTAAGTTCGGTGCATTAAATATCAGCTATCTCTTCTATCCGGATGAAGACTGGGGTATCGGCCTGGTCTATTCTTATACGAACAGTGACAAGCGTATTCTTGCCGGCGACAAAATAGTCGGCGACTTTTTCAACTCATACCACTCTATTTGTCCTTCCTTCAAATATAACTGGTATAATTATAACTTTATCACGTTGTACTCCCGGGTGAATGCCGGAATCGCTATTGCAACGGCAAAAGCGTCTTTTATCAATGAAGAGAATAAGCCCGACGAAGATACCCGCGTAAAAGCCTTCTTTATGTATCAGGTTTCACCTATCGGCATAGAACTTGGAAGACAAATGGCCGGCTTTGTAGAGGTCGGTTTCGGACATATGGGAACGGCAATGGCCGGGATACGGTACCGTATGTAAATAAGAAATGACTTTCGTTTAAACAAAAAGAGGGAGAATCCGGAATGAACCGATTCTCCCTCTTTTTATGATTACTGAATATCCGTCTTATAGTTTCTTGCGGATCGCTTCGCTTTCTTTTTCATATCCGGGCTTGTTCAGCAACGCGAACATGTTTTTCTTGTAAGCTTCAACACCCGGCTGGTCGAACGGGTTGACGCCCAACATGTAACCGCTGATACCGCATGCTTTTTCGAAGAAATAGAACAACTGGCCGATGTAATAAGCATTTACTTCCGGCATGGTGATCTTGATGTTGGGAACACCGCCGTCCACGTGTGCCAGCTGAGTACCCAGTTCCGCCATCTTATTTACTTCGTCGACACGTTTGCCTGCCAGGAAGTTCAATCCGTCCAAGTTGGCTTCATCGGTCGGAACGATCACTTTATGGTTCGGTTCTTCAACTGAGATAACCGTTTCGAAGATGATGCGTTCGCCTTCCTGTATCCACTGGCCCATTGAGTGCAGGTCGGTTGTCAGGTCGACAGAAGCCGGGAAAATACCCTTTCCGTCTTTACCTTCGCTTTCGCCGTACAGCTGTTTCCACCATTCGCCGATATAATGCAATTTCGGGTGGAAGTTGGCAAGGATCTCGATCTTCTTACCGCTCTTATATAATTCGTTGCGGGTAGCAGCGTAGATAGCCGACAGGTTTTCAGCGAAAGGTACTTCGATACCCGTAGCCTTTTCCAGAGAAACAGCACCGGCCACCAGGTCGCGGATACTGATACCTGCTACTGCGATAGGCAGCAAACCAACCGGAGTCAGTACGGAGAAACGTCCGCCTACATTGTCGGGGATGATAAATGTCTTATAACCTTCCTGATCAGCCAACGTACGAAGAGCACCTCTCTTGGCATCTGTGATAGCAACGATGCGGTGTTTTGCTTCTTCCTTACCTACGGCATCTTCCAGTTGTTTCTTCAGCATACGGAATGCCAGGGCAGGTTCGGTTGTCGTACCGGATTTGGAGATATTGATCAGACCGAACTGTTTGCCTTTCAGCACTTCGCACAATTCGTACAGATAATCTTCGCCGATATTCTGTCCGGCATATAGAACAACCGGGTTCTTACGGTCAGACTGCAACCAGTCGAAACTATTATTCAAGGCTTCAACTACAGCTTTTGTACCCAGGTAGCTACCGCCGATACCGATGGCAACAACCACTTCGCATTTGGAACGAAGTACATTTGCTGTATTTTCGATGTCTGTTAACTCTGCATCGGTGATAGAAGAAGGAAGATGTAACCAACCCAGAAAGTCGTTACCGGCTCCGTTCCCATTATGTAAAGTGGCAATACATTCGTTTGCCTTCGCTTCCTGTGCGTACACCTGTTCCTTTGTAACAGCGCCCAGTGCTTTGTCGATGTTAAGACTGATGTTTTTCATACCTATTTAAATGTTTCTGTCAACTGCCGTATGATGGTAGTCGGCGATTTTCTTTCATATAATATATCGTATAAGGCATCCAGGATCGGCATCTTCACCTTATATCTTTCGTTTATTTCGTGGATACACTTGGTGCCGTAATACCCTTCGGCGATCATTTCCATTTCCAGCTGGGCGATCTTGACCGAATATCCTTTTCCGATCATGGTGCCGAAAGTACGGTTGCGGCTGAAACGTGAATAAGCAGTCACCAGCAGGTCGCCGAGATATACCGAGTCGGTCACGTCCCGTTCCAGGCTGTGCACCGAGTTCAGGAAGTTGCGCATCTCCTCAATGGCGTTACAAATGAAAACAGCCAGGAAGTTATCACCATATTTCATGCCGTGACAGATACCTGCTACGATCGCATAGACATTCTTCAGAACGGATGCATATTCTATCCCTCTGACATCCTTGCAACAGGAGTTGTTCAGGTATGGATTTTGAAAGACGGATGAAATAGCCTTTGCATGTTCGATATTTGAACAGGCAAGCGTGATATAGGAAAGACGCTCGAGTGCGATCTCTTCTGCATGACACGGGCCGCCTATTACGGCAATGTTCTCCATCGGGACATTGTAATATTCGGCAAAGTAGTCGGCAATCAGCATGTTCTCGTCCGGAACGATCCCTTTGATGGCCGAAATAATGAACTTTTCGTTCAACGGTGTCGTAACCTTCATCAGATGTTGTTTCAGGAACGGAGAGGGGGTTGCAAAGATCAGTGTATCGGAGTCCTGAATTACCTCGTTAATATCAGTGTAAAAGTTTATTTTGTCGGTATCGAACTTAACGGCAGACAGATAACCGGGGTTATGTCCCATCTTAATGAAATCGTCCACCTGATCCTGCCGGCGCATATACCAATTAATACTATCCTGTGTAGAAAGTACAATTTTGGCTAAGGCGGTAGCCCAGCTACCACCTCCCATTATTGCAATTTTTCCGGGTAAATTCATGGTACCACCTTATTATTTGGCTGCATTTGCAATCCATGCTTCGACCTCTTCGGCCGCAGGATTTTGCAGTTCCAGCTTATACTTCTTGTTCATTTCACAAAGCTCCTGGCGCAGCTTATTGGGGTTGACTTCCTTCAGGGTGTCGACTGTCAGATAGCCGGCTTTCTGCAAGGCGGGAACCCAGGCTTCATCGATACCCAATGCCACGTATTTATCGGCTGCATCTTTCTTTACAGTCTTTTCAGGACGCATCTGCGGGAAGAACAATACTTCCTGGATGGTTGTCTGACCGGTCATCAACATCACCAAACGGTCGATGCCGATACCGATACCGGATGTAGGAGGCATACCGAATTGCAGTGCGCGCAGGAAGTCTTGGTCGATGAACATCGCTTCATCATCCCCTTTTTCGCTCAACTTCAACTGATCCTTGAAACGCTCTTCCTGGTCGATCGGGTCGTTCAGCTCGCTATAAGCATTTGCCAACTCTTTACCGTTCACCATCAATTCGAAACGTTCTGTCAGTCCCGGTTTGCTACGGTGTATCTTAGTAAGCGGGCTCATTTCAACCGGATAGTCGATAATGAATGTCGGCTGGATGAATGTACCTTCGCAGAATTCTCCGAAGATTTCATCGATCAGCTTACCTTTACCCATCGTATCGTCGATCTCCATCTTCAATTCTTTACAAATTGCACGGATTTCATCTTCGTTTTTGCCTTCCAGGTCGTAGCCGGTCTTTTCCTTAATGGCTTCCAGGATAGGTAAGCGACGGAAAGGAGCCTTGAAGCTGATGGTCTTGCCGTCGACTACGGTTTCGCATGTGCCGTTGACTGCCATACATATCTTTTCGAGCAATAGTTCCGTGAAACTCATCATCCAGTTGTAATCCTTATATTGGACATACAACTCCATGCAGGTAAATTCCGGGTTGTGCGTCCGGTCCATACCTTCGTTACGGAAGTTTTTCCCGATTTCGTAAACTCCTTCGAAACCACCGACGATCAGTCTTTTCAGGTACAGTTCGGTAGCGATACGCAGATAAAGGTCAATATCCAATGAGTTATGATGCGTGATAAACGGACGTGCACTTGCACCACCGGCGATAGACTGAAGGATCGGAGTCTCTACTTCCGTATATCCGGCTTCGTCGAGCACAGCGCGCATTGTTTTGATCACTTTTGCACGTTTCATGAAAATATCCTTTACGCCATCGTTTACGATCAGGTCGATATAACGCTGACGGTAACGTAGTTCGGGATCGTTAAATCCGTCATAAGCTACACCGTCTTTGTATTTAACGATAGGCAGCGGTCTGAGTGATTTGGATAATACTGTTATCTCTTGTGCATGTACGGAGATTTCACCCATCTGTGTGCGGAATACAAAACCTTTGATTCCTACAATGTCTCCGATATCAAGCAGCTTCTTGAAAACGACGTTATATAAATCTTTGTTTTCGTCCGGGCAGATATCATCACGGGAGATATACACCTGTATTCTGCCTTCCGAATCCTGCAACTCCATGAAGGAAGCCTTGCCCATGATACGGCGGCTCATGATACGGCCTGCAATGGTTACAGGACGGGGTTCTGCATCGTCTTTAAAGGATGCCTTTATTTCATTGGAATATGCGTTTGTTACGTACTCGGCCGCGGGATAAGGTTCTATCCCCATTTGGCGCAATTGCTCCATGCTATTGCGTCTTATGATTTCCTGTTCACTCAGTTCTAATAGATTCATTACGCTATTATTTTGTATAATACGGCGCAAAAGTACAAAACTTTTCTTATTTATCGGCTAAAAGTAGGGAGTAGTTTACTTAATTATATATTTAAAAGGCACTTATGATTACGTATCGCTTCGGGGAGGAAGAAGCGTACATCTTTGCCTGCCTTCAGTGACCGGCGAATGAAAGTGGATGATATTTCCATCAGCGGGGCGTCTACCGCACGGACGGTGGGAAGACTGTCTGGTATATGGATCTCATATCCTTTGCGGGGATAGACCAGGATAGGGTAGCCGGATACCAGTGCTTCCGATTCTTTCCAGCGTCCGATAAAAGCCCAGTTGTCGGCTCCCATGATAAAGTGGAACCGGCGGTCGGGGTAGGCCTGTTCGAGCGCGCGAAGCGTGTCGATCGTGTAAGTCGGCTGGGGCAGGGAGAACTCGAAGTTGCTGGCACGGAATTTCGGATAACCGGCGATGGAGGCTTCCACCAGTTCGTAACGGAGCTGGTCGTCCATCAGTTCCTCTTTTTCTTTCAGTGGGTTATGCGGTGTAATGACAAACCAGACCTCATCCAACCCTGCAAATTCACACAGCCAGTTGGCCAAAGCCAGATGACCGATGTGAACCGGGTTGAAAGAACCGGAGAAGATTCCGGTTTTCAGTATCCTGTTTTCTTTTACCGTTGTTTGAACCACTTGATAAAGTTGAATACTTGTGCACCGAAAACGAGCCCGGTAGCAGAAGCGATCAGATATTCTTTATAAATAAGGCCTGCGATGCAGGTACCCAGGGCGGCTATGCCGGTCAGGGCAAAGATGTATCCCCATTTGCGGGATAATTTACCGTTGTTACTCATGGTTTGGACAGGAAGTTTTTAATTACCTCGAACGCTTCGGCCTGTGCCGTGGCAAGATCGTCGTTCACAATGCAGACATCGAAGTGGGGGATGAATCCCAGTTCGAACTCCGCTTTCGCGATACGGCTGTCGATCACTTCCGGGGCATCGGTGCCGCGTCCTTCCAGGCGTTCGCGCAGATGGGCCACGCTGGGTGGTTGGATAAATACCGACAGGGCACGGTCGCCATAGAATTTCTTGATGTTGCAGCCGCCTACCACGTCAACGTCGAATATGACGTTGTTGCCTTCGTTCAGTTGGCGCTCCACCTCGCTTTTCAGTGTGCCGTAATATTTGTCGGTATATACTTCCTCGTATTCCAGAAACTCATTGGCAGCGATGCGGGCACGGAATTCGTCGGGAGTCAGGAAATAATATTCCACGCCGTCCTTTTCTGTTCCGCGCGGTGCACGGCTTGTCGCCGAGATAGAGAAATGCAGGTTCAGGTTCTGCTTCAGCAGATAGTTGATAATGGTTGATTTACCTGAGCCTGACGGGGCGGAGAATATAATTAGTTTACCAGCCATATTATAAAACGTTTAGTACCTGTTCTTTGATCTGTTCCAGTTCGTCTTTCATCTGAACGACGATCTTCTGCATTTCCGCATGATTGCTTTTCGAACCGAGGGTGTTGATCTCGCGTCCCATTTCCTGAGCGATGAAACCGAGTTTCTTACCCTGTCCGTGTCCGTCCTTCATCGTGCTGATGAAATATTTCAGATGGTTGTCGAGGCGGTTCTTTTCTTCGTTTACATCCAGCTTTTCGATGTAGTAGATCATTTCCTGCTCGAAACGGTTCTTGTCGTAATCCTGGTTGGCAACCTTTGCGAGGTTATCCATGATGCGAGCTTTGATCTTTTCGATACGTTCGCCTTCGTATTCTTCCACTTCGGAAAGCAGGCGGGCGATGTTGCCGATCTTTTCCTCAAACAGCTTTTGCAGCATGGCACCTTCCTGGATGCGGAAGTCGCAAAGATGCTTGATGGCCTCTTTTACCGCAGTGAAAACGACTTCCCACTCGCTTTCGTCCACTTCAACGATTTCCGACTTGATGACGTCCGGCATCTTCAGTAATGTCTGGAACCAGTCGGCGGGTACATCTATATTCAGTTTTTCCGCAATCTCTTTGATCTGATTGTAGTAGCTTTCAAAAGCTGTCAGATTGATCTGCGTGGGAGTATCCTTCCCTATATATTCAATGTAAATGCTGAAATCGACCTTACCCCGTTCAAGCGATTGGAGCAACTGGCTGCGGATCTGCATTTCCTTGTCTTTGTAGATAGACGGAATGCGGGTTGATAAATCCAGCTGTTTGCTGTTGAGCGCTTTTACTTCTACGGTTACCTTTTTTGAAGGAAGTTCGGCTGTAACCTTACCGAATCCAGTCATTGATTGTATCATTGTTCTAAAAATTTGTGCAAAGATAGGGTATTCAGTTGATAGTTGACAGTTGACAGTTGACAATTATTTGGTTCTATGTATAAAAAGTTCGTTATTTTCTCATTCGTGTAAAGACGATTTAGTACTTTTGCGACCAATTAATCCGGTTGATAACCGGCAGTGTCCGATCAAAAAATACCTGCCAACTATCAACCGTCAACTATCAACTGTTATGTCTTGTATTTTAAATATTGATACTTCAACATTGGTCTGTTCCCTGGCCCTATCGGCAGACGGGGAGGTGCTTTTTGAAAAGACCTCTTTCGACGGACCTTCGCATGCCGCCTTACTGGGCGTATTTGTAGAAGAAGCTCTTGCTGTACTGAAAGCAAAAGCATTGACGCTGGATGCTGTGGCCGTCAGCAGTGGCCCCGGTTCCTATACCGGCCTGCGTATCGGCGTTTCCGTAGCGAAAGGGTTATGTTTCGGTTATGGCATTCCGCTGATCGGTATCCATACGCTCGATATTCTGGCTGCTACCGCTATCCGTCAACAACCGCTGGCTGACGGCGGGCTGTATTGCGCCATGCTCGATGCACGCCGTATGGAAGTGTATGCCACTATCTATGATGCCGACCTGAACACTATACGTGCAACATCGGCCGATGTCGTGGATGAGCAGACTTATGCCGCTTACCTGGAAAAAGGAACTGTCTGTTTCTTTGGCAACGGTGCCGCAAAGTGCCGCGAAGTGATCGCTTCGCCGAATGCCGTTTTTATCGATGGTATCCATCCCCTGGCTGTCAATATGATTCCCCTGGCGGAAAAGGCTTTTGCTGCCGGACAGTTTGAAGATGTCGCCTATTTCGAACCGTTCTACCTGAAAGAATTCCAGGCTACGATCGCGAAGAATAAGGTGTTGGGATAACGGCGGCTCGAAAGCGGTCGTTCCTGTCTTTGCTATAAATAAAACAAAAACTGCTTATCGGGCATTTAAGCGAACCCGATAAGCAGTTGTGTCGGAATAATATTCTTTGTTATACTCCTAGTCTGGCCGCACTAGCCTGGCGGGCAACTTTCGATTCCTGTAAATGAGCCTGGATCTGATTATCCATCATCTTGTTCACGATAAACTTGCCGACGAACCAGATGGCGAGGAATACAATACCGGCTGTGATGTTGATGAGGTACATTAACACAAAGCACAGCAACCAAAGCCATTTGACGATTTTCTTGATCTTCTCTTTTCCATTGACAAAATCTACTTCGTCCTGATCTATCGGATAGTTGTAAGAGGTGCGCTGTCCGGTTCCGTCCATCATAAAATTATACCGCTGGTTGTTGTAAGTGTAGTACACAAACCAGAACGGAGCCAGGATGTATTCCCCTTTCGTGGCCAGGTTGAAACTGGAAGACGCGCGGAAATTACGGATTTCCTGATCGCCGATTTGGTTGAGTGCAGCATCCTGCGCCGTGTCGTCTACCAAATCTTTCCCGTGTTTCTGCCATACTATATTGGTGTCGGCATTACGGGGAATGGTTATCATGCGTTCATCTTCATCGTTCAGCATATCACCGTCAAACTGTTTTGACATCATCACGTCGTAGGGGAACTGATAGGTGAAATTCCGGAGTTCTACCGGTAAATCTTCACTGTCTTCATTGGCAAGGCATAAGAATGCAAAATTGCCTGCTGCATTACCGTTTTGCGGACGCCATTTCTTTACGGTCTTTGTCGAAATAGTCTTGCCGCTGTCTGTCCAGTTTCTCGAAATATCTACTTTCTGGTCTTCGTAAGACGATTCGCAGCTCCATGAAGATTGGTAAGTACCTTCAAAAAGATACATCGGTAAATAAGCACGGAACACATTGTCGGTGTTGATGGATTCGAAGATGTTCTTGGGAACGAAATCCTGATTGATCAGGGTATTCACCAAACATTTTTCAAAATCGCCTTCCTGTGTAGTGAACGGGATGATACGTTCAGGGCGAACTTCTTCTTTAGCGGTCGCCAACGGGTTCTTCATCACGGTGCCGCAACGGGGACATGTTGCTGTCGACTTAAAAGCACTGAATGAAGTGAGCGTCTGATTACATGCCGGGCACTTCACGATCTGCAATTGCATAGTTTCTGCCATAATATCAAATATTAAATGAGTTAATAAGTTAATGAGAATATTTTAATATTGTTTTTCTTTCTTCGATCAGGCCTGCCA
>OGFC01000452.1_pt1 | contig 38499 bp, 30 predicted proteins | sample 1570841 | NCBI WGS metagenome assembly OGFC01 (sample SAMEA2582137, study PRJEB24529) | metagenome | biome: Human gut stool | place: China | collected 2011 | reverse complement strand
CCGGAGTGATCTCGGGCAGTTTCTTCTATCTCTTATTATATCTTTTTGCATGTTTAATAATTTAATAAAGTTGTGATACCATGAATTTAAAGTTTATACCACTATTTTTGTTATGTGCAAGTCCTCTTTTAGGCCAGCAGGTTAACATGAAATCCATAACAGAAAAGATTCCAACCTACCAGATCGGTAGTCCGGAAATTGATCCGATCTTTTTTACCGGCCGCGTTTATCAGGGAGCCGAAGGATATATCTATCCCTATCCATTGTACGATGTATTGACAGAAAAAAAGACGGAACAGGAATATAACGTGCTCCGACTAGACAATCAATATGTCGACATCTCCATCCTTCCCGAAATCGGGGGACGCATCTTTGCAGCAGCCGATAAAACAAACAACTATCCTTTCTTTTACACACAAACCGGAGTAAAACCCGCCTTGATCGGTATGCTTGGAGCCTGGCTGTCAGGCGGTGTGGAATGGAATATACCCGACCATCACCGAGCCAGTAGCTATATGCCTATCAACTGGACAATGAAAGAAAATAAAGACGGAAGTAAGACGATCTGGGTAGGAGAAACAGAGTTACGTCACCGGTTGAAATGGTCGGTAGGCGTATCGGTATACCCCAACCGTTCATGGGTGGAAGCCAAGATCAAAGTGATCAATCCGACACCGATGATCCAGTCGATGTTATACTGGGCAAACGTATCCGTACATTGCAACGACCAGTATCAGGTAATATTCCCACCCGATGTACAATTCGGAGCTGACCATCATAAAGTATACTTCACCAACTGGCCGGAAGGAGAAACAACTGTTGGTGACGGAAAAACAGAAGACCTGTCCTGGTGGAAAAACTTCACGGGAAGCTCCCGTTCTATTTTTGCCTGGGGAAGTGAAATGTCTTTTCTTGCCGGTTATGATTATGGAAAAGATGCCGGCACCGTACATGTTGCCAACCGTCACGTTGTGCCCGGTAAGAAATTCTTCTTATGGGGTAATAACGCAAACGGCGAAATGTGGAATAAGATATTATCAGACAACGACGGGCATTACCTGGAGTTGATGGTGGGCGGCTATTCCGACAATCAGCCCGATTATAGCTGGATAAATCCGGGCGAAATCCGTGAATTCAGCCAGATATGGTATCCCGTAAAAGGAATCAAAGGCGTTAAGAATGCCACAGATGATGCTGCAGTAAACTTTGAACCGACCGAAGGTAATAACTATCGTGTAGGTTATTGTGCAACTACCTTATACGAAAATGCCCGTGTCATCGTAAAATATAAAGACCGGTTATTAATGGACAAGCGGATCGATATCGATCCAGACAAGTATTTCCTCGACCAGGTATCCGTACCGGATCTATCGGATGCTTCAGCTCTCTATACGGCACTTTACGATGCAGAAGGAAACCTGTTGGTCGATTACCGTCCGGTCGTATTGGATGAGAAACCATTGCCGAAAGTCATCGATGGAACCCAATCGGTCAAAGAATATAAAACGAACGAGGAACTTTACCTTGCCGGTCTGCGTGTCGATCAGTTTAATAACGCACGTTTGGATTACATGGACTTCTATAATGAAGCATTGTCACGCGATTCAATGGATGCACGTGTAAATATCGAAGTGGGAAAACATTATATCCGTCAGGGAAAATGGGAAAAAGCCGCATTGCATCTAAACCGTGCACAAGCCCGCCTGTCGCATGACTATACCACTGTGAAAAATACAGAAGCTTTATACTATCTAGGATACCTCTATCAAATGACGGGAAATACAGCCAAGGCGATAGATGCTTATTGGGCTGCTACCTGGACTCCTGATTTCAAGCACCGGTCTTTCTACGAGTTAGCGGTATTGGCGGTAAAAGACAAGGATTATAAGCAGGCAATGGATATGATCACCCAGTCTCTCTATGTGGGTGGGCGTGATCTCCAGGCGCTTACACTGAAAGCTTATATTCTCCGGATGCAGAGCAAAAAAGAGGAAGCACAGGAAACAATCCGTTATATCCAGGGAATCGATCCGCTGGACTACTGGAGTGCAGCCGAAGCCAGCCTGGCAACTTCGCAAGGCGCGTCTTTCCTGAACACCGGAACAAATCATAATAGTAAAGGTATTATTGCTGTACAGGAATTATTGGAAGTTGTGTCCAACTACATGACGATAGGAGCTACCGAAGATGCTTTAACCTTGCTGAATGGAGCAATCGCTTTAGGTGAACCGTATGCTTCCTACCCATTGCTCTATTACTATAAAGCATACAATCTGTTGAAACAGAATAATCAGACTGAGGCCGTTGCCTGTCTGGATAAAGCCGGATCATTATCTCCGCTGAATAATTATCCCTTCCGTATAGAAGAGATCAACCTGTTCGAAACATTACTGAAAGAAAGTCCGGATAATTCATATCTCCATTATCATCTGGGCAATCTGCTTTACTATCTCGGACAAAAAGATACTGGCCTCAGCCATTGGATACGTTCAACAGAACTCGATCCGTCATTTGCGATTGCTTGCCGTAATGTCGGATTCGGCTATGGTTGTCTGAACGAGCTGGATAAATCCATGAAGTATTATGACATGGCTATCAAAGCAAATCCCAATGATCCTCTCCTGCTGACGGAATCGGATAAGATATACGAACAAGCCAACCAACCGGCCAATGTACGATTAAAACGATTGGAATCTTATCTTAAAACCGTGATGAAACATGATGATGCCGTTATGCGTCTGCTGACGTTGTACAATGCTTCCGGCCAATACGACAAAGCAATAAAAATACTCGACAACCGGCATTTCCATCTTTGGGAAGGTGGCGGACAGGTACACGATATCTACGTTGACTCTCACATGCTGAAAGGCATGAAACTTTTGAAAGGGAAACGCTACAAAGATGCGATCCGTAAGTTTGAGCTGGCGAACCAATATCCTGTCAATCTTGAAGTCGCTCCTTCACCAAGAGGCGGATACGAAGCGAAAGTATATTATCTGTCGGGCGTTGCTTACGAAGCAATGAATCAAGCGGATAAGGCCAAAGAATGTTTCGAGAAATCTGCAAATACCGGTTTCAGAAACAGATTGACCGATTTGAACTACTATAAAGTCAAATCTTTAAGAAAGTTGAATAAGAACGAAGAAGCCGATGCCACACTTGCCGATATGCAAAAGAGCCTGGAACACATGCAGAAAAACCTGATGGACTCGTATGCCAAATTCGGAGAGGCCAATCAGAATGTACAACAAAGTAATATCTTGTATTATTCCGGTCTGGTACATCTGTTAGAAAATAATTCTTCAGCAGCCAATGAAGATTTCAAACAAGCTATCCAGCTATATCCCGGGAACATCTGGGCCAAGCTGATGGGAGAAAAATAAACGCCTTTTGATTAATAAAGGTTTTTCCAAATAAAAAGAACGATTTTCTAAAACAATAGAGGATCGTTCTTTTTTATCTATATAGGTTTATAAAGATAAAGGAAGATTTATAACACTATTTTTATTATATTTACGACCTATTACAAACCTTGGGGATGGAGAAAACGACAGATTTAAAGGCTTTTAATCAATTATTCACTGACTATCAAGGCAGATTTATCCGCTTTGCTAATACGTATGTCAGGGATATTGCCGTTGCCGAAGATTTTACGATCGAAGCATTGATGTATTATTGGGAAAACCGCCATTCGCTGAAAGAAAACTCAAATGTACCGGCCTATATTCTAACGATCATAAAAAATAAATGCCTCAACTACCTTCAGCACCTTCAGGTAAGAGAAGATGTAAACCAGCAATTATTAAATCATGCGGAATGGGAGTTAAACACCCGTATATCTACTCTTGAAGCATGTAATCCGGATGAATTATTTACGGCAGAAGCACAGGAGATTGTAAACAAAACCCTGGCCGGCTTACCGGAACAGACCAGAGTTGTTTTTGTTATGAGCCGTTATGAAAACAAATCTCATAAAGAAATCGCTGAGATACTGGGTATAACCACTAAAGGAGTAGAGTATCATATCTCTAAAGCACTAAAAAAACTTCATACCAACCTGAAGGATTATTACCCGGTCTTCCTCTTCTTATTTCTTAATTAAATACTTAATTCTTTTTCCAGTATCAACCGATGGCGACATTGTATGCCGTTCTCCCAAATCGGTTCCGGATAGTTCCGGACGAAGTAATCACGATCCAGCACTTTCAGGTCAAACCCTTCCTGCTGGTAAAGCATTAGGGGGCCCGGGGCGGAAGTGCCGGTACATACTTTCAGACAGGACAGGTGGTTTGCCACAGCCCACTCGTCGGATATATAGCGAAGCAGGCGACGTGCAATTCCTCTACGCTGAAAAGATTCATCTACCGCCAGGTTCATCAACTCGGCCATATCCTCGCTCTGCTTTTGTACGACAGCTACTCCGACAGGCTGTTGTTCAAAAACAGCGACGAAGCAATCCGATGTTTTCAGGTACTTATCGACAAATTCACGGCTGGGATCGGCCAATAAAAGCAGATCGTAAGGATAATCTGTCGTTTGTTTGATTTGTATTTCCATATCAGGCAATTATTTCTACAATATTTCCGTCGGGATCGGATATGGAACCTTCATAGAAACCGTCGCCCGTAGTACGCGGTTCCCCGAGGATGGTATATCCTTCTTTACGGAATAATTCTATCATACCATCGACATTCTCTTTCGAGCCGACAGAAAAAGCAAAATGCGCAAGACCGATAAACAACCCTTCCTTTTCCCCGGTTACATCCATCCGCTGCATAATTTCCAGGGCGGCACCACCCTCAAAAGTCACAAAATAAGAGGCAAACCCTTTCTTCGGATTTACATACTTTTCGTTACTCTTACCGTTAAAATACTTCACATAGAACTCACGGGCACGTTCAAGTTCATTTGTCCAGATAGCAATATGAGTCAACTGCATAATATAATAATGATTTGGTGAATGACAAAGATAAACAAAAAGCCCGGACAGACATAACATCCATCCGGGCCTTTATATAGATCAGAATAATATCTTATTTACAGATACGACAATCGGCACAACGTGCCAACTCGCCACGAAAACGCTTTTCCACCAGTTTATGCAAACGGTCTTTCAGTGCATCCAGGCGGACATAGTCAATTACATCGGAAGTAAAAGCAACGCTCAGCATCATCCGGGCCTCACTCAGAGGAATACCACGGCTTTGCATGTAGAACAGGGCATTCTCATCCAACTGTCCGGTAGTCATACCGTGCGAACATTTTACATCATCGGCGTAGATTTCCAACTGGGGCTTGCTGTACATACGGGCTTCACGGGTGGCACACAGGTTACGGTTCGTCTGATAAGCCGCCGTTTTCTGTGCATCTTCCTTCACGAGGATACGACCGCTGAAAACGCCCACTGCCTGATCGTTCAGTACATTCTTGAACAGTTCGGTGCTGATACAATTCGGCACCGCATGTGTGATATGGCTATAGGTATCGACCTGTTGTTCACGGTCGGCTACCGACATACCGCAGAGGGTGGTTTCGGCATACTCGCCGTTCAGCTCGATATAATAGTTGTTGCGGGTCAGTCCGTTATTCAGCGTGATACCGTTCACCAGGACGTTGCTGGATGCTTCCTGCTTCACATGAACAGATGTGAAACGGGTGGTAGATATGCTGCTTTCTTCCAGATCGTAATAATCGAAATAGGAACCTTCACCGGCAAATATCTCTACGACCTGTGTAGCCAGGAACTTCACATCATCTATACTATGGTCGCAGATCAGCAAGCGGGCTTCCGAACGCGGCTCCATGATGACAAGGATACGGCGGTTGGCCATTGCATCCACGTCACTGCGGAATATATTGATCAACTGGATGGGACGTTCCACGGCAACGCCTTCCGGCACATACAGTACGAAACCATCCTGCGCCAGCATGGTATTCAAAGCAATGATACCGTCGTGGCTGCTTTTAGCCGCTTTTCCGTAATAACGGGCGGCCACTTCAGGATACTTTTCGGCAAACATTTTCAGGCCGCCTGCATATACACCTTCCGGCAGATGAGCTTTCGGCATCATCTTATCGTAGAAAGTGTCGTTAATCACGAAATAGAGCGAAGTGCTGAGGTTCGGGACATCACAACGGAACACGTCGTACGGGTTCACCGGGATGGCCAGGCGGTTTATATTCACTCCGTAATCGGGAGCAAAAGCCTGCGCTACATCCGTATATTTATAATCTTCACTTTTTACCGAAGGAAAGCCCAAGCGATCGAAATCGGCCAGCGCCTCTGCACGCGGAGCATTCATCACCGCTGCACTATGCCGGCACACCAGGTCTTCATAGCGGGTAAAAAGATCGATATATTGTTGTTCGGCTCTCATCTCACTCATCCCCCATCTCTTTCTTAATCCAGTCGTACCCTTTTTCTTCCAGCTCAAGAGCCAGTTCCGGGCCGGCGGTCTTTACGATACGGCCTTTGTAAAGTACGTGTACCACATCCGGCTTGATATAATCGAGCAAACGCTGGTAGTGGGTGATCACGATCGCTGCATTCTCCGGTGTACGCAGTTGGTTCACACCGTTTGCCACGATACGGAGTGCGTCGATGTCCAGGCCGCTGTCCGTTTCATCGAGGATAGCCAGTTTCGGTTCGAGCATGGCCATCTGGAATATTTCGTTCCGCTTCTTTTCACCACCGGAGAAACCTTCGTTCACGCTGCGGCTGGCCAGTTTGTTATCCAGCTCGACGATGGCACGCTTTTCACGCATCAGTTTCAGGAAATCGGTGGCAGAAACAGGTTCAAGCCCATTATATTTGCGATGCTCATTCAGAGCAGCACGCATAAAGTTCACCATGCTTACCCCCGGTATTTCAACCGGATACTGGAAGCTGAGGAAGATACCTTCGCGGCTGCGGTCTTCCGGTTCCAGTTCCAACAGGTTCTTTCCGTTGAAAGTAACTTCACCCTGAGTAACTTCAAAAGCCGGATTACCTACCAATACACTGCTAAGGGTACTTTTTCCCGAACCGTTCGGCCCCATGATAGCATGTATCTCACCTGCTTTCACAGAAAGGTCGATGCCTTTCAATATCTCTTTGCCATTCACGTTGGCATGTAAATTCTTTATCTCTAACATAACTATAGTTGTTTCTCTATATTTAAATCGACATCCGATCCACCTTAACCGACACTACCTTCCAAAGAGATGGTCAGCAGCTTCTGTGCTTCGACGGCAAACTCCATCGGGAGCTTGTTCATTACCTCACGGGCGTACCCGTTTACAATCAGGCCGACGGCCTCTTCTACAGAGATACCGCGTTGCTGGCAGTAGAATAGCTGTTCTTCACTGATTTTACTGGTGGTCGCTTCATGTTCCACCACAGCCGTCTCATTCTGGATATCGGCATAAGGGAACGTATGCGCGCCACAAGTGGAACTCAGCAACAAACTGTCGCACTGGCTATGGTTGCGGGCTCCTTCCGCACGGGGAGAAACCTTTACCAGTCCACGGTAGCTATTCTGGCTATGGCCGGCAGAAATACCTTTCGAAACGATCGTGCTACGGGTATTCTTTCCCAGGTGGATCATCTTCGTTCCGGTATCGGCCTGCTGGTAGTTGTTCGTTACAGCCACGGAATAGAACTCGCCTACGGAATTATCTCCCGCCAGGATACAACTCGGGTATTTCCAGGTGATGGCCGAACCGGTTTCGACCTGCGTCCAGGAGATCTTACTTCCTTCGCCCTTACACAATCCGCGTTTGGTCACGAAGTTGTAGATACCGCCTTTACCTTCTTTGTCACCCGGATACCAGTTCTGCACGGTCGAGTATTTCACCTCGGCACGTTCTTTGGCCACGATCTCCACGATGGCGGCATGAAGCTGATTCTCGTCGCGCATCGGGGCGGTACATCCTTCCAGGTAACTTACATACGCCTCATCGTCGGCAACGATCAGCGTCCGTTCGAACTGTCCGGTATTTGCCGCATTGATACGGAAATAAGTGGAAAGCTCCATCGGGCAGCGCACGCCTTTCGGTATATACACGAACGATCCGTCCGAGAATACAGCCGAGTTCAATGCGGCAAAGAAATTGTCGCGATAGCTTACCACGCTCCCCAGATACTGTTGTACCAGATCCGGATGATGTTGTACCGCTTCGCTGAATGAACAGAAAATGATCCCTTTCTCGGCCAGCGTCTCTTTAAAGGTTGTCTTTACGGACACGCTATCCATCACGGCGTCTACAGCCATACCGGCCAGTTGTGCACGTTCATGCAAAGGGATACCCAGTTTGTCGAATGTCTTCAGCAATTCCGGATCTACTTCATCGAGGCTTTTCGGGCCCTCTTTTTTCTTTGGAGCTGCGTAATAGATTATATCCTGATAATCGATCGGAGGAATGTTCAGGTGAGGCCATGTCGGCATCTCCAGTGTCTGCCAGTGGCGGAAAGCCTTCAGGCGGAACTGGAGCATCCAGTCCGGCTCATTCTTCTTGGCAGAAATAATACGGACGGTCTCTTCATCCAATCCTTTATGAATAACCTCCGTATCGATATCCGTAACGAAGCCGTACTTGTAATCGCTGCTCGTTACCTCATTAATTATGTCGTTTGACTCCTGCATATCTATATATTAATATTTAAAAAAAACCATTTACTCCTTCCATGAAAACAGATTTCCGGGGTAAATGGTTGGAACTATTTCTTTAACTGAATGATAAAACCGGGATTCTACCTTGGCTTCCCGCGGAATCAGCACCGAACCACGGTCGATACCTTCGAGTATATTCAGCAACAGACTGACAAAAACGATCATCAGCCCCAGACCCAGAAGACCGCCGGCCAGATGGTTTAATACACTGAGCGGTGTAACCCCGACCACCCTGTGTACGAGCTCCCCCGCCAGCAAGACAAATCCCAGGATCAGGATAAACCCGGCCACATAACTGAGTACCGTTACTCCCTCGGCCGGAAACCACCCCAGGGCGACAATGTATCCCCTCAACCAGGCAGCCGCCTTGGCACAGAAAAAAATGGCAACAAGGAGGGCTATAAGCGAAACAACCTGTTTGATCATTCCATCAAACAGGCCTTTCGCAAATCCAATTCCTGCCAGACATAGCAATGTAATGTCTAACCAGTTCATGGTTATAGAGTTTTCTTAACTTCTGTTTCTTCGTAAGACTCGATCACGTCGCCCACCTGAATATCATTAAAGTTATTGATGTTCAAACCGCAATCCAAACCGGCTACCACTTCCTTCACGTCATCCTTGAAACGTTTCAGTGAACCGAGCTCTCCGGCATATATTACGATACCGTCACGGATCAGGCGGATCTTGTTCGTACGTTTGATCTTACCTTCCTTAACCACACAACCGGCAACCGTACCGACCTTTGTGATCTTGAATACCTGGGTAACATCCACGTAAGCGGTAATCTCCTCCCGGATTTCCGGCGACAACATACCTTCCATTGCACTCTTCACCTCTTCGATCGCATCGTAGATGATTGAGTACAGACGGATTTCAACACCATCTTTTTCCGCATTACGGCGAGCCTGTACAGACGGGCGAACCTGGAAACCGATGATGATGGCATTCGAAGCAGCCGCCAATACGACATCCGATTCGGAGATCTGACCGACAGCCTTGTGAATAACATTCACCTGGATCTCTTCGGTAGACAAACGGATCAGCGAGTCGGACAGGGCTTCTACTGAACCGTCCACGTCACCCTTCACGATCACGTTCAGTTCCTGGAAGTTACCAACCGCAATACGACGGCCTATATCATCCAGTGTCAGCATCTTCTGGGTACGGATACCCAATTCACGCTGTAACTGTTCACGACGGGTAGCGATTTCACGTGCTTCCTGCTCGGTTTCCAATACATTAAATGTATCACCGGCCTGAGGAGCACCGTTCAGACCCAGGATCAATACCGGTTCTGACGGACCGGCCTGTTCCACACGCAAGTTACGTTCGTTGAACATAGCCTTGATACGTCCGTGGTGTGTTCCGGCCAATACGATATCGCCCATCTTCAGCGTACCGTTCTCAACCAATACGGTCGATACATAACCACGTCCTTTATCCAACGACGATTCGATGATCGAACCGACGGCACGTTTCTTCGGATTAGCTTTCAGATCCAGCAGGTCTGCTTCCAGCAATACTTTTTCAAGCAGCTCTTCCACACCCATGCCTTTCTTGGCAGAGATTTCCTGGCTCTGATACTTACCACCCCAGTCTTCAACCAGATAGTTCATATTTGCCAGTTCCTCTTTGATCTTCTCCGGATTAGCGTGAGGCTTATCCACTTTATTGATAGCAAACACGATAGGAACACCGGCAGCAGAAGCATGGTTGATCGCTTCAATGGTCTGCGGCATCACGGCATCGTCGGCTGCTACAATGATGATAGCAATATCGGTCACCTTCGCACCACGGGCACGCATGGCGGTAAACGCTTCGTGACCTGGAGTATCCAGGAAGGTGATACGGCGTCCGCTGGACAGTTTCACATTGTAAGCACCGATGTGCTGTGTGATACCTCCGGCTTCACCGGCAATAACGTTTGCTTTACGGATATTATCCAGCAAAGAAGTTTTACCGTGGTCGACGTGTCCCATCACTGTTACGATAGGCGGACGTGCTACCCAGTCTTCTTCGTTATCGTCTTCTTCGTCGGCATTGATGGCTTCCACCACTTCCGCACTGACATATTCTGTTTTGAAACCGAACTCGTCGGCTACGATATTAATTGTTTCAGCATCCAGGCGCTGGTTGATGGAAACCATGATACCGATACTCATACAAGTAGCGATGACCTTCGTTACAGGAACGTCCATCATGTTGGCGAGGTCGTTTGCCGTAACAAACTCGGTCAGCTTCAAGATCTTGCTTTCCATTTCCTCCTGTTCCATCATTTCGTGTTCGCGCTTAACGGCGGCATCACGTTTATCACGACGGTACTTGGCACCCTTGTTATTCTTGTTACCCTTGTTCGTCAAACGAGCCAGGGTTTCTTTGATCTGCTTCTGTACATCTTCCTCGCTTACTTCAGCTTTTACAGGCTTTTTCAGACGTGGCTTGCGGTCGCCCTGATTAGCCGGACGGCTATAGTTCGTACCCGGCGTATTGTTTACATCGACACGATCCTTCTTGATACGGTTACGTTTCTTTTTAGCATCCGCGCTGGCTTCACCCGGTTTAACAGGTGCACCCGGCTTAACAGGAGCTCCGGGCTTCACCGGTGCACCCGGTTTGGCATTCGGATCTTTCGGACCTTTATGGAATCCCGGTTGTCCGGGTCTGTTGTTGTTACTGAACTTGTCGCGCTTGTCGTCACGTTCCTTCCGTCTCTCTTCCTTTGTTTTCTTCTTAGGACGAGTAGACTGGTTCAAGGCGTTCAGGTCAATCTTACCGGTCACCTTGATATTCGACTCGAACTTCGGAGTATTCAACCGGAACAGGCTATCCTCTTCCGATTCAGCCGAAGACTGATTTTCAGCAGTCGTATTACTCACTTCTTCAGAAGAGTTTGTCGTCGTTTCCGGCTTCTTGATAATCTCCGGTTTTTTCTCTTCGATTCTTTCTTTTTCCACAACTATCTCTTTTACTTCTTTTTTCTCCACAGGTTTTTCCACATGAACCGGTTCCTGCTTTTCCTGTTTGGCAGGGGCTTCCACAGGTTTTTCTTCAGGAGCAGGAGAAGGAGCAGAAGCTTTTTCTACAACAGGCTGCGGTTCTACAACAGGCGGCTGCTGTACAACTTTAGGTTGCTGTATGACGGTAGGTTGCGAAGCTGCAACCGGTTCTTCTTTCACTTCAGGAGCTTCCTGATGTTTTTTATTCTTTCCGTCCAGGTCGATGTTGCCCTTCGTTACGATTTTGGGCTTGAACTCTTCCGGGATCACTGTTTTAATTTCCGAGGTCTTCTCTTCTTTCACAGAAGTAGTTTCTCTTTCTTTATCTCTTTCTCTGTGAGGACGTTCTACCACACGGGGACGTTCAAAGCCACCATCAGGCAGATCCTTTCCAAACTCTTTTACGAGCAAAGCATACTGTTCATCACTGATCCTCGTGTTGGGGTTCGCATTCTCCTCAACAGGCTGACCTTTCTTGTGTAGAAACTCAACAACCGTGTTGATCCCTACGTTTAATTTTCTTTGTACTTGTATTAATTTTATGGGCATATCTAACTTTGTCGTAATACTTTTTATTCCTGACTTTCATCTTCAAATTCGGCAGATAAGATAGCGAGTACCTCGTCGACTGTTGTCTCTTCAAGGTCGGCACGTTCAATCAATTCCTCACGGTTCATAGCCAGAACGCTCTTCGCCGTGTAGCAACCGATATTTTTGAATGCTTCGATTACCCAGCTGTCTATTTCATCTGTAAATTCATCCAGATAAATGTCTTCCTCATCAGCTCCTTCCACATCACGGAATACATCTATCGTGTATTCAGTCAACATACAGGCCAGTTTAATATTCAAACCGCCTTTACCGATCGCCAATGAAACTTCTTCAGGACGAAGATAAACCTCTGCCTTATGTTCTTCTTCGTTCACTCGTATGGAGGAAATTTTCGCCGGGCTTAATGCACGCTGGATAAACAGCGATACATTGGATGTATAGTTAATTACATCGATGTTCTCGTTTCTCAACTCACGGACAATTCCGTGGATACGGGAACCTTTCATTCCTACGCAGGCACCTACCGGGTCGATACGGTCGTCGTACGACTCAACAGCCACTTTTGCCCTTTCTCCCGGGATACGTGCGATAGCCTTGATCGTGATCAGGCCGTCGTTAATTTCAGGAACCTCAAGTTCAAATAAGCGCTGCAGGAACATTTTATCTGTGCGCGACAGAATGATCTTCGGATTATTATTGTAGTTATCCACCTTTTGTACAATCGCACGAACGGTTTCCCCTTTACGGTAGAAATCGGAAGGGATCTGTTCTGTTTTCGGGAGCAGCAACTCATTACCCTCGTCATCCAGCAACAGGATCTCTTTCTTCCACACCTGATACACATCAGCTGCTACAATATTTCCTATTTTGTCTTTATATTTAGCATATAAACTATCCTTCTGCAATTCAAGAATTTTTGAAGCCAGCGTCTGACGCAGGTTCAGGATGGCACGACGTCCGAAACCGGCGAAAAAGACTTCGTCAGTCACTTCTTCACCCACTTCACAGTCGGCATCGATCTTACGGGCCTCGGTCAACGTTAGTTGCAGATTCGGATCTTCCAGTTCGTCATCAGCCACGACAATGCGGTTTCTCCAGATCTCGAAGTCACCTTTTTCAGGGTTGATAATTACGTCATAATTCTCATCCGTACCAAACATTTTAGCGATTACGTTACGGAAGGAATCTTCCAATACGCTGATCATCGTATCCTTATCTATATTTTTCAACTCCTTGAACTCCGCAAGGGTGTCAATCATACTGATTGTTTCCTCTTTCTTGGCCATAATCTTTCTTTACTTGAATCTTATTAGGTATTTTGTATATTTTATTTCATCGAATGTATAGGATTGATCTTCCTGAACGGTAACTTTTCGTTTTGAGCCTTCGGGTTTTACCTGTTTTTCAACGGTAACTACCACCCCGTTATCATCAGCCGATTTCAATACTCCGGTCAGCTTCACGCCGCTTTTCAGCAACATTTCCACTTCATTTCCTATATTCTTCACATATTGACGAAGCACTTTGAACGGAGAAGTAACGCCTGCCGATCCGACTTCCAGTTCGAAATCTTCCACCTCACGGTCCAGATGTTCTTCCACATACCGGCTCAATGCTGCACAATCGTCGATGCAAACACCCTCATCATTATCTATCTCAATAATAATAAGGTTTCCCGGTTTAATTACCACGTCAACTAAATAGTTGTCGGAAGAAGCCAATTTCTCTTCAACCAACTGAGTTATTACTCCCTTTTCAATCATAAACATACTGTTAAGAACAAAAGAAGGGGACTACCCGCCCCCTCCTCATCTTCGCTTAATCGCCCGCAAATATACAAATAATCAGCGAGTTTTCAAATAAAATCTATCTTTTTATAAGAAAATGAAGAAAATCATCATCCCGGCCGGCCATTTGGTATCTTCCGGTTTTTTCCGTTCCTTTGCATTCCGAATACAAGGGGGTGCTTGCAGCGTTCTGGATATGGAACGTACCGCAGGCTGAGATGATACCCATATTACCTGATACGGATAATGCCGGCGAAGGGAATTGTAAAACATGGTATACTTCTTCACACAACACACCTCACCTATTCACTTATCAGGTTTTAAACTTTAAGGACAAAAGGATGAAAAGTGTATTGATTATCTGTGCCGGATCTCTGGCCTCATTCGCAGTAGCGGGAAACCGTCCCGAGCCTGTCGATTCTCTCAAAATTTCCCGTGATGTATCTTTAAACGAAGTGGTGGTCACAGCCACCAGGGTAGCCAAAGGTACGCCAGTAGCTTACAGTGAATTATCAAAAAAAGAACTCACCCGGAAAAATGACGGACAGGGTATTCCCTACCTCATTTCCCAGTCACCTTCCGTGATCATGACATCCGATGCCGGAACAGGGATCGGATACTCCGGCTTCCGTATCCGTGGTACGGATGCCAACCGTATCAATATCACCGTCAATGGCGTTCCGGTCAACGACTCCGAATCACATACCGTCTTTTGGGCGAACATGGCCGATTTCGCTTCTTCCGTCGACAACATACAGATACAGCGCGGAGCGGGAACATCCACCAACGGAGCCGCCTCTTTCGGTGCCACCGTCGCCATGCAGACACAGAAACCCGACCTGAAGCCTTATGCGGAATACGCTATTTCTGCGGGTTCGTTCGGAACCGTAAAAAACTCCGTCAAAGCAGGCACAGGACTACTCCATGAACATTTCGTATTCGACGCCCGCTATTCCAATATCCAAAGTGACGGGTATATCGACCGGGCAACGGCCAACATGCACTCCTACTTTGGCTCCGCAGCTTATTACGGAGATAACACGTTGATCCGTTTCCAGACTTTCGGCAACGTGGAAAAAACATACCAGGCATGGACAGGCGTCCCCTCCTATCTGTTGGAAAGCGACCGCACCTATAATCCATGCGGTGAATACACCGAGAACGGCATCACTAAATTCTACAATAACCAAACAGATAATTACTGGCAGCAAAACTATCACCTGATGGCCAGCCAGCGTCTGGGTGATTTATGGAATATGAGCCTGACCCTCCACTATACGCACGGTGAGGGGTATTACGAAGATTATAAGGCCGATGCCAAATTCAAATCCTACAAACTCAGCTCTTATATCAACGGAAAGGGAGATACAATAACACGTTCCGATCTCGTTCGCCGTAAATGGCTGGACAACGATTTCTACGGAGCCGTTTACAGTGCCAATTACCGTGCCGAACGCCTCCAGATGAGCTTCGGTTCGGCCGTTAACAAATATACGGGCGATCACTTCGGCCGTGTCATGTGGGTAAAGAACAGCGAAGCACTTCCGGAGCCGGATTTCGAGTACTACCGTAATACCGGTAACAAACTGGATTATAATGCCTATGTAAAGGCAAACTACCGGATACTCCCCTGGCTGAACGGATACCTCGACTTACAATACCGTGGCATCCATTATTCCATTAAGGGTAGCGACGACAAAGCCGGTGAAAACGTCCACGTCAATAAATACTGGAATTTTTTCAACCCGAAAGCCGGCATCAATATCCAGCAGGGAGGACATAACGCATTCGTCTCTTTCTCGGTAGCCAACCGCGAACCGAACCGCGACAACTTCACGGAAGCCGCCCCCGACGAACGTCCCGTCCATGAAACTTTATATGACTACGAAGCCGGCTACAGTTTCGGCAACCAGCGCTTCCGCGTAGGAGCCAACCTCTATTATATGGATTACAACAATCAACTGATCCTGACCGGAAAGATCAGCGAAATCGGCGAAGCGTTGACCACCAACATCAAAGACAGTTACCGCATGGGTATCGAACTGACAGGTGGCGTAAGCATCACCCACTGGCTCGACTGGAACGGGAATGTTACGCTAAGCCGCAACAAAATAAAAAACTTCACTCAATATATAGACAACTGGGATACCGGAGGCCAGAACAGCAAATATCTGGGAACAACCGATATCGCTTTCTCACCCGGTATCATTGCCAACAGCATGTTCGACTTCAACCTGAAAGGATTCTCCGCCAGCTTTAATTCGCAGTTTGTCGGCCGTCAATACATCGACAATTCCTCCGACAAAGGACGTTCGATCGATCCTTATTTCGTGAACAGCCTGCGTGTTGGATATGTTTTCAAACCGAAATTCATTAAGGAAATCGGTGTGGATGTAACGATCAACAATCTTTTCAACGAACAATATGAAACGAATGCCTGGGTATATTCCTATATCGAGAACGGAACCTTGAAAAAGGACGACGGTTATTTCACCCAGGCAGGCACCAGTGCGATGGCGCGCGTCACCTTCAAATTTTAAAAACAATGGAACAAATACTGGAATATTTCGGAGTCATAACCGGGTTACTTTACCTGCTGTTGGAAATCAGGCAGCATAAAGCCATGTGGGTGGTAGGGTTCCTCACCTCCCTGGTATATATCTTTGTCTTTTTCTTCTCGAAAATATATGCCGACATGGGGTTGAACATATATTATGTTGCGATCAGCATCTATGGTTTCTGGAAATGGGCGCAGACAGATAAAACGGCGGATAAGGAAAAACCTACCTCCGAAACGATCCTGTATTGCCATATCACCTGGCCGTTATTCGGAGGGATAGCCCTGGCTATCCTTTCCATCTACGGACTGCTCTATTACGTGCTGCACAACTTCACCGACTCTCCCATCCCGATGGGCGACGCCTTCACCACTTCAGTCGGCATCGTCGCCACCTGGATGCTGGCCCGCCGTATCATCGAGCACTGGATATTCTGGGTTGTCATAAACTTCGTCTCGGTATATCTTTATTACCTGCGGGGCCTTTACCCTACAATGTTTTTGTATATTTGCTACGCAGTTTTAGCAATAGTCGGTTACATTACATGGATAAAAAAAGGAATAAATACAAAACAAATATGAAATATTGAAAATAACCTCTACATTTGTGAAATCAAACAAATTTACTAATAACAAAACCTTATGAACACAATTCTTAAATCCGATCTCGAATACAAACAATGGCTTATTGACCTTAAATATCGTATTCGAAACAGTCAAATCAAGGCTGCACTGAAAGTTAATACCGAATTAATCATTTTATATTGGGATTTAGGAAAGGAAATTGTTTCCAAGCAAGAACAATCACAGTGGGGCGATGGATTGATCAAACAATTAAGCTCTGATCTGCAACAAGAGTTTCCTGATATGAAAGGTTTCTCTATCAGCAATATCAAATATATAAAACAGTGGTATTTATTTTATTATAAGCATATTACAATTGGCCAACAAGTTGTTGGCCAATTAGAGAACACACTAAATATTCAAGATTTAGTATCCCAAATTCCTTGGGGGCATAATCTCCGCATCATTGCTCAATGCCAATCAATAGAAGAAGCTCTGTTCTATATTCATAAAACCATCGAATACGGTTGGAGTCGCAGTATGCTAGATACACATATCAAACAACAAGAATTTCAACGGACGAGACATTCCATCTCAAATTTTTCCCGTTTATTACCAACGATTCAAAGCGATTTGGCTCAACAACTACTAAAAGATCCTTATAATTTCGATTTCCTGACGCTTACAAACAACTATAAAGAGCGAGAGTTAGAGAATGCGCTAACCGATAATATAACAAAGTTTCTAATAGAACTAGGGGCTGGCTTTGCCTACGTAGGGCGACAAGTACCATTAAAAGTTGGAGACAAAGAATTTTATCTTGATTTACTTTTTTATCATTTAAAATTACGTTGTTATATCGTTGTTGAGTTAAAAGCCACTGATTTCATGCCAGAGTACACCGGAAAACTAAGTTTCTATCTGACAGCAGTGAATGATTTATTAAAATATCCAACCGATAATCCAACGATAGGCCTTTTAATATGCAAAAATAAAGATAGTTTTATAGCCGAATATTCATTAAAAGGAATCAATCAACCTATAGGAGTATCAGAGTATGAACTCACCAGACTATTCCCTGATAATTTCAAAGGAAGTCTCCCGTCTATTGAAGAAATAGAAGCTGAATTAAAAGAATAAACAATAATAAAGAAAGGAATAAAAACGAATGATAACACCTTATGATTGTGTAGTGGTTGCGAACGGAAGTTTTCCGCAGACAACCTGGCCGCTGGAACTTTTGGAGAATACCCCCGTTATCATTGCCTGCGACGGGGCTGTACAAAATCTGCATGAACGGGGACTGATACCGACAGCCATCGTTGGCGACCTCGACAGCATCCCTTCGGAAATGCTCGAACGATACGCCGACCGTATCCATGTGGTGGAAGACCAGGAAATAAACGACCTGACAAAAGCCGTCCGGTTCGCCCATTCTTCCGGCTATCAAAAATTACTGATCCTGGGAGCAACCGGCCTGCGGGAAGACCATACACTGGGAAACATATCTCTCCTGACGGATTTCTCCCCTCTGTTCGAAACAGTAGAAATGATCTCCGATTACGGACGCTTCATCCCCGTACTGCAAACAGCCACATTGCCAAGCATACCCGGCCAGCAAATATCGATCTTTTCCATGTATCCCTGCGGAGAAATAACCACCGAAGGTTTGCGCTGGCCTATTACCCGCCGGCGCCTGACAGCCTGGTGGCAAGGATCCCTCAACGAAGCCCTGGGAACAAGCTTCACGCTCACCCTCTCCTCCGATGCCCGGTTGATCGTCTATTTCCAAACCCCTCTTCCGGCATAACCGTCAATAAAAAAATGCCCCGGAAGGAAACCACTCACTTCCGGGGACTTAATACACCCTCAATTTTACAACTTAGTATATTAAAACCTCACGGTCTTACGTTATGCTGGTAATTTATTCAGCTGCCAAGCCTTCCATTCAGGAAAACCATCGATGTTATCATTTATCTGAAATAATAACTTATCGTCAGCAACTTGTTTCAAGACTGTTTTAGGAGCAAGAGGCAAACACATGTCGTCTACTTCAAAAAAAGCCTTCAACAGGATCACATCATAGCCTTCGCGAACAATTTCCTTTTTTATTACTACCGGTACTTTTAACTGTGCCAGGTAATAAGCGGAACGTTCATAGGCACACCATTTATTTCCCTCCAGATAGAGATGTACTCCGTTCTGGTTGTCAATCTCGTTTACTAAAACGTTCTCAACTAATGATGTAAATTCCATATTATTATTCGTTTGTTTTTTCATGATTCAATCTGATACAAAAGTATGCCTAATTCTTTCAAATCATACATGGTAAACCAATCAATTATGTATGTTGAAACTATCAAACAGGGCATTATCCTCTCTTTTTTTCTGCAATTCATTCAAATTGTCTGCAGCACCTGTCACACCTGCGGCTTTTGCCTGCTTCAGAAGAGTTTCAGCACCATCCAGATCACCCTCAATTAATTTCAGAACACCACGGGCATGAATTGCTTCAGCCGAATCACCTGCTTTCAACAAATAATTCTTTGCAGCTGCGTAATCGCCTTTCCCTATAGATATATTTGCGGCATTCAGGTTCGCCACAGGATCCGAACTGTACATGCGTACAGCCACATCAAACACATCATTATATTCTTTACTACCCGTTTCATAGCTGTTGGCTATAGCGAACATTTCGCTCAGGCTCAACTGCTGCGGGCGCGTCTTGATAATTTCACGTCCTTCTTCTACGGTGAATTCGCGTACGGTATAATCAATACGGTATTCAGAGCGACGTAACGACGGGAAAATATTATTCAATACATAACGATAGGCCGCTCCACCTTGCAAAGCACGTAGTTTAGCTTCTTTCCGGTCGGGTTCATCATTACTGCCGATAATAGCCAGTACCCCGTCACGTGCCGGAACATCCATATCGGCTTTCGTTTTCTCTTCGAAACCTTTCCAGTCTTCCGGTTCGGAAGCCAGTGTAAAGAAATCGAGACTGAAGTTATTCTGTGTACGGATATAATCACGCAAAGCCTTCACACGTCCGTCCGCCAACCGCTGGTTGCTTGCATAACTACCTTCCGGAGAAGCATATCCCTTCAGGAAGATTCCTTTCGGAGTGATATTCTTATCGGAGGTAACTGTCCGGATCGTCCGGTCGATCTTCGCCAATTCTGCTGCATTATTACGGAAGTCCGGTAATATCTGCGATTTACCCACCTGGAAATCCAGATAAGCCGTACCCACCTCGGCACGATGTTTTTCCGTTTCCGCTTCCGGTGATATATACACCAAGGTTGGTTGAACTTCGTAGCGTTTTGTCGGTGCCATACGGATCTTGTCGGCAATAACCAACGGGCTAACAGGCTCTTCTTTTCCGCAACCGCATAAATTCTGAGCCAGTACGAAACGGGCATCCTTCATCCACGGCTCCCAGGCCACAGCCATCTTATAAGGAATGACATGCTCGGCCGCATCCCTGGCACGAAGCACTTTATAACGTGGTTCATCCTGCAGGTTCTTCAACGCAATCTCACGCTGATAAACTTTCTGACGATTTTTACCATTCAGCAAGATAGAAGGAAGTCCTTCTTTCTGAGTTGAACTTTCCAACAGCGGAGTCAGTGTCAACGATTTACGCGATTCGATCAGATCTCCCTGCACACGGATCGTTGCATCGATATAAAGAGAGTCACCTTTCTGCATCAGATCGTTGCATGATACGCTGATCGGACTCTTTGCTGTTTGTGCAAATGTATTTACCGATCCGGCAGCCAGTAAAGCAGCTACCATATAGATATTTATTCTGTTCTTCATTGTCCCGATCATTTAATAAAGTAGATAAAAGAAAGAGCGGCTTTCGTCACACCGAAATAGTCTTTCGATTTGCTTGTATGGGTTCCGCAAACAGCACAAGGATATTTGTCATGATCCAGATGTGCCCAACCTACACCGATAACCGCTTCCATACTCCAACGGTTGCTCAGCAGCCACTGATAGCCATAAGAAAGACCGGCGCCGTACAAGGTTCCCTGATAACGGTTGTTTTCCATATTCTCTCCGAGGAACTTAATTCCGCCGACGTTGTAATCGGCATAATGTCCGTGTACTCCGAAGAAATGTCCGTTAAACTTTTCACACAGCCAGTAGCGCACTTCCGGCTGTACCAACCAGTGTTTAAAACGGGTATCGTCTCCCAACATCCAACCGTTATAGTTACCGGACAGATCCAGTGACCACTTTTTGCTTAATCCCACTTCCACTCCCAGGTTAATGGTAGCGGTGGCATCATACAGCAAGTTAGACTTCACCGCAAACTTCTGTCCATAGACATTCGTCATACCTGCCAGAAGCAAAAAGAGGAAAAGTACTTTTTTCATATACATTGTAATTTTATATTATTCTTCAATCATGCAAATCTACACAAAAAGAAAGATTATCAACGACTACAAAGATAAATATTTGATTTTCTATCAATAATAGGCAAGTCTTTCAACTTAATAGGGTAAATCTACCATATTTCCACTGATTGATAAGAATACCGCTTCTATCGAGGATTCAAGAGAGAAACACCACAGGTCTAAACCAATAAAAAAGGCACGGAACCGATATACGGTCCGTGCCTGATACTAATCCGAGGTTACTCAATCACCGGGCGATCGTCCTCACCGCCGCCTTCTCCGGAGCCGGTTTCGTCGGTTTTGGGGATTTCGAATTTCTGGATGCTTACGTCACTCAACATATCTTTGAAATAAGCACCCGGTGTGAAGATGATTTTGCGGTGGCGCAAAGATTCAGCATTCACATCCTTCTCATTCTCCTGGCTTTTACAGCCGAAAGCAGGACGGAAGGTCCCGAAATCACCCAGCTTCACCGACAAATGATTTTCCAGATTCCAACGGATCGCATCGATCAGACCGTCGGTCACCATTTTCACTATACCGCGCGGTGCCATTCCTACCTTGGTTACCTGATCGCAAAGAGCAGGATAATTCACTGTTCCTGCCAGCAAAGGGCGGGCTACATACTTCGGTGTCTTTGTTTTATCAAAACCGAAAACTGTTTTCTTTACTACATACTTTAGTCCCATGATAATTTGTTATTAAATGATTATTAAAAAAGATATTACACTCTTATCGTTGTTCGGACTTCCTTACACTGACATTACCCAGTACTCTCTTGAAATCTGAGCTTGGAGTAAAAACTATTTTGCGGTGACACAACACATCTGCATTCACCTCATTTTCTTCACTCTGACACTTACTGCTGAAACTCGGACGCAACGTACCGAAATCTCCCAGCTTCACCGATAAATGATTAGTCAGATTCATTTCCAACACATCGAATAAACTCTCGAGAACTAATATTACCATACTGCGTGATGCCAGCGCTCCCACTTGGGTTACCTGATCGCAAAGAGCAGAATAACCAACCGTACCTGCCGGCACAGGGCGGGCAACATACTTCGGTGTCTTGGTTTGATCAAACCCGAAAACCGTTTTCTTTACTACATACTTTAATGCCATACTGATTTTGTTTTAATGATTACGAAACAAAAGTACGACGGGCGGTTCTGATGAAAACGCTATAATGCGGTATAAGAGGGTGAAGTAGGGTAAAGTAGGGCCAAAGAAGTTAAACTACGCTCAATACCGATAAAACCCTATCAAAACAGCAACGCCATCTTACCTTTGTTTCTCGATTATGTTACAAAGATAGGATACCGCTCAGGGGCCAAGGGACCCTATGGAAGGGTACGGAACTATTCGGGAACATTAGGGCACTTTTTTGTTGAAAAAGGCATAAAAACCCGAAAACTGTTTTCTTTACTACATACTTTAATGCCATACTATTTTGTTTTAAATGATTATGAAACAAAGGTACGGCGGCCGGTTACGGTATTGAAGACTAAGGTGTCAGCACGTGACGAAACGACACTTTTTTTCATTTAATTGCACTTTTGTGCATTTCAGTGCGCTTTAGTTTGTTTTATTTTTTCCCATAAAAACCAGAAGACTACAAAACAACAATGCCATCCTACCTTTGTTTCTCAATTATGAGACATGAGATAGGATGGCATTCATAGTTATAAAGTATATAAGGTTACGGTATTATTCAGAATGATTAAGTTTACATTAGCTAATTACGTACGCAGCGAACAAAATTACCACGAGCAACACCTTGTATCCCTTCATTCTTATCATTATCAAGCAAATAAGATGTACCTTTGACATTATACCAAAAATCAGCTTTCCCCCAATAATTCCTATTCCCAGAAGAAGAACTAGTGGAATAGCCAGGTGTAGATGTCCAATATAAAGCACCGTAAGCTTCATTTCGATTACCATTATTAGCATAATTCAATATCCATGTTGAATTTGACTTTATCCGCTGCCCTACACCTATTTCATTAATATATTCATTGTTACTACTCCTTTCCAACACACCCTTACCATAAGTAAAAAATACACTTGTAGCATGATCATCATTAGAAACAAAAAGAGAGCCTTTTGCAGGATTGCAATAATTATTATCTTCTGCTACCATATTATGTCTATCGTCATAGTGCCACCCAACAGGTGAAGCATCTGTTGAATTTCTTGTATAACCTCCCTTTCCATCACTATCATCATGAATAAACCCTGAATAAGCGGTCGCATCTGTAACTAATCTATTATAATCATACACCGAGGCTATTTTATATTCTTTTGGACAAGGCCCTTTATCCGTACCCCAATTTTTCAGCCAATTATTATCAGTATGTACTGGAGTATTCCCCGACGACCAAATAAGCTTTCCTCTATCCAAATAGCCAGGAGCATAAGGATTCATAGCTTCATTATATCCGCCATGAAAAAACCAACCGGTTTCTGTCGGATATGTTGTTATTTTATTATTTCCATTCTCATCTTTTCCCAGACAATTAAACACACTCCATTTTGTTCCTCCAATATCTGTATCTGCATCATACCCTTGGCGAAGAAATATTTCATGTGGACAGTTTCCATTATGATAACGAACTAAAATTTTTCCATAACGTGGATCTCCTGAATTCTTATCATTAGGCTTAAAATAAAAACGGACTTCTCCATCACCCTCTATAGAGCTCTCTCCCGCTGACTCTGTACTACCTATACTAAACCAGTTACCTTCTTCAACTGTTGCTATCCATTTCCCTTTTGATATAAGAGGATAATAACCATTATGTGGGTAGCCATCTCCTTTAAGCTTATATTCTTTTACTACTATTTCTGTAGGATTATCATTTTTGGCATGTTTATAAACAGCGATTGGGTCTACTAATCGAGGTACCTGATAAACATAAGCAGTCTTTGTCGCATCACCTACTTTATACGTAATAGTACCGATCTGCTTTTTATAGTCATGTATATTCGTTTTATTAGCAATAATTTTATAACCTCCGTTTTCTCCAAGCTTCTCAAAAGAGAATTGTTTTCCAGAGCTATCATCTACATCACTCTTTATACCAGTTATCACAAACGGCACATTGTTTTCAGCAGCAAGTATAGCTTCTGAATTTACCTTATATCCAATATACAAACTCTCCAGAGTTACATCATCCATTAAATCAGTATCAACTCTCCACGTGGCTTCATCTTTTCCACCATCACCATTTAAAGTCAGCGTTAATTGATACCATGCATTTCGTTTTACTTCAAAATTATTCAACGGATCATCTCCTAAAAAGAAGCGATAAATGATTGTACCACTACCAGGAACATTCTCTTTTCCACCTTTCAAATACTTCGCACGAATTTCAATATAGGAACACTTTCTATCCGTCTTAATAGCCTCTTCTGTATCATCCAAATCAAAATCCGCAGGAGTTTTCTTCGTTTGGTCATTTGTCACATTCTTTCCGTCAGACTGCATATTTTCATACAAGAAAAACGGGGTTGCATCAGGGTGATTTCCAGATAAATCTATCCCATTTTCATCACTAAAAGAAGCTCCATTTTCCACACATTCCACTTCATTCTCGGAAATTTTATTTGGCGATAATAAACGCCCTCTATCCGGGATATTCTTTATTCGCAAACTTATCGGTACAATCTCTATATCTTGATTTAGCTTTTTCACCAGTTTAACTGTTATCATTGAATAAATCCTTTCCAAACTTGCCGAAATAGCAGGATTAGTTTTTGGGTTACATTCATAAGGACCCGCAAACATTATCATTCGAACAGAATTATTATCATTAATAAATGATATTGCTTCTAACTTATCGATTGTATAGACATCTTCCAAATCTAAATTATCATTCGCTATCAAATAGACTTTTCGGTCACCCGACTTTATTTTTAAGGAGTATTCTGCAGCTTTTCCATCAGACAGGGATTGTAATTTAGAGTCAGGCACAGAATAAACCTCACTTTCATTCTCCTGAAGTTGACCATCTTTATAAACTAAGATTTTCAATGATTTTACTTCATTTGCGCTTTCCTGAGTAGCACCACTTTTTGTTAAAGGTGTTACTATCGCTTTATTGGGTATGGACAAAGAAATCCGAATATGTTCACCGTCTCCTTTTTCGTTATACATCGTTTCATCAGAGCAAGATGAAACAAATATTGTGATGGATAGAGTTATTAATAAGGATATATATCGTATTGCTTTCATAACTTCAAATAATTTAACCTGTTTATTACTTTCCATAGCTTACATCTACTTTTTTAAGACCCCATTCTTTAACAGTTATACTCAATCCGGTAATCCCTTCTTTCAACTTACCCGTCACCTCATAATAATTTCCAGACTGAATTCCCGGATTATCAACAGTGCTACTCTTAGACGGATTGATAATAATCGTATAAGTATTTGTACCTTCACTTTCTGACACAAATATCGGTTCTCCAATAATCGGAGTGCCAGACTCGCCTAATCCTTCTATGTTTTCAGGCTTAACAACAAATCCACCATTTCCAAAACCGGAATCTTCACTCCAGTCCAATTTGGCATTAGTATAAAAATATTCTGTTTTTGTCACTTCATATCCATCAGCCATCCTGCCTTCAAATTCCACCTTCAAGGCTTTGTTTTCTTCCTCTTTATAAAAAGGTTTCGAATATGAATAAAAAGAGAAATTAGTGCTGTTCAATCCAGAAGGAGAAGTCGATTTCAGTATTTGTGTATCCCATCCAGGATCACATAAGTATGAGAAGGTTTCAATATTAGATATCTTTACCTGCTCCAGTTTAAACAAATGAGAAGGTACATAGTTCAACTTAGAAATCTTACCTCCAGATAACCGAATAAACTTTTGCCCTTTATCATTTTCTACATAAGCTGATGCAATAACATTTTCAGGGTACATAGTAACATACATCAATTGACCACTATCATCTGTTATATAACAAGGTCTATCCTTTTTTGTGTTTTGAATATTATTATCTTTATTTAATAACGAGAGAACATCATCTACTGAATATTCTCCGAATGAAAAGGTATATTCATTTTCTTTCGGATCTAATTTACTTTCCTTTTCTTCTACTGTAAAGTTTAAATGGATCTTTGCAGCTAGCTGTGTCAATTCTATCGTTTCTTCCCCAGACTTAGTTTTAAATTCAACAACTTTTTCTCCAAACTTTATTAAAGATTTTGGATTAAAGGTATAATAACGATCAGAACCGTTACTGCCACCCAATTCATCGGTATAAACCGTTGTTAAACCCTGTACAGATGAATAAGAATCTATATTTTGATATTGACTACCACCTTCCATAAGTTCAGCAGGGGGATTTGCGATCACGACAATTTTCAAGGGAGTTTTTATAGGAAACTCAAGACCATTGATCTGGTATGTACCATTAGAATTATTTGCAAGCTCTGTCTTTTTCCAAACCAAATTGCTCCAATTATCATCATTGTTTTTCTTTGAAAAAACGGCAATAAAGCAATAACCTATACTTCGTTCATTACTTGCAGCAGGAACATTTGCTTCAGTACTGGACTTTACTTCCATTTCCCCCATGGACAGATTGATTGAAAAAGTACCGGTTTCACCAACTTCTTCTATCATCTTCTCGTCAGTACAAGCAGGAAGGACAAGAAGAACCGCAAGACTTACTATAATATTCTTTAGTTTCATATCTATATTTTTTTACCCTTTCAGTTGTTTATTACTTGCTTAGTTAGGCATTACATTACCATTTTCATCACCCACATTAACTACATTCTTATGCCAGTCCTTTACTACGAAATTAATATCATTCTTTGAAGGAGAAATACTTACACTCAATTTATACAATTTACCTGCCAAAATCTTTTTATATTCTCCGGTCTTAATTTCATAAGTTCTGTAAAACTCTACATCATTCTCATCTATATAAGTAATTTTCAGAGCTGTAGCTTTCTCTGTTGTATTTTCGTAAGCATACAGGCGAACACCAGCATAACTCTCACTGTCAGGAATTCTCTTTATTGAAGATGTATATTTACCAGTCTCTTTTTCGCCGTCAACCAGTGTTTCCGACTTTATATTTACTAATTCCAAAGACTTAACAACAGCGTCTTTTCCATTAACCTTAAAAGACTCCAGTTCGACAGCAGCGGTACGCTGGGTAAGAGGAATTGTTATATCTATTTTTTTATCGTCAATAGTGTACTCCGTAATTTCTTTATAGCCAAACTTCACTAAAGCATCAGGACTTTCTGTTAAAGTGACATTCTTTATTGATGAAAAAGATGATTTACTTAACAAATCAGTAATGGTGCTTTCCGATACATTTGTTATTGCAACAAATGTCAAAGTCGGCTGATAAGTATCAGATATTTTTACAAGCATCTTGATTGAAGAAAGATCTGTTGCTTCAAAAGATGATAAAACTTTATCTTCAGATACTGCTGCAATAAAACAATTTGTAATATTCTTTTCTGAATCTTGTGCATTTTGAACTAAATTACCTTCTGCATCTTTATATTCTTCACCGCCTTCAGAGCGTGTCTGAATAGAGTTACCAGTTAATGATATATTGAAAGCAGCTACTACCTCTTTTGAAGTCGGAACATCACCTTTATTATCGATATCATTCATTACAGAATCAGATTCTGAAGAACAAGCGACCGCAATGAACAAGAAAATTAAAATTGATAATGTATTTATAAGTTTCATGACTGTAATTATTTTCGTTCAACCCTAACCCTATACTTAATTATTAAAATCCTTTTCGTTTGATTTATACTGCAAATGTATAGCGATTCCATAAACACGGCGATAGGCGAAACTTTCAAGATTAATAGGTAAAAATAGCACAGAGGCAAATAGATAGAAATGCCCTTAGGATGCGATAGAAATACCTTTCCAGACAGTTAATTTAGGGGCGTTTATCTCAAAAAAAGGGGTATGAATACTAACTGAAAGTTTTAACTTCAGATTTGAGAGGCTTACAGCCAATACAATAGAAAAAAACACGGCCTCCCGGGTCAATCCGGAAGGCCGCGCCTGATTTATTCATAAATAAGCAATTACCATTCTTTTAATCTTCTTCTTTCTGGTGCTCTACATACCAGGGCTCAACAGTCATATTTACCGTTAGTTCGGCAGTTGGTACATATTTATCCGGAGTAGGACTTCCTTCACCGGTTATAGTAACATCTATGGTATAAACGGAGTTGGCAACTATGCCGGAATAAGCTTGTGTAGCATCTCCTCCAAGTTCGTCTTTATTACCAATCACTACATGAAAATATTTCTGTGTATAATCCAGGGCTTCCTGAAAACGATAACGACATGACAAAACAAGCCGGGTCTGATATTCGCCTTCTCTAACTACACTTGGATAAACATAAGGGGAAAAACCAACAAAAGAATTTTCCGGTGTTGTCGCCCCATTTTTCAAGCTAATCTCATCTTCAAGAGATAATGCATACAGTTCTCTATTATAAGTAGAGTTGTCATCATTATTTGCAATCAATCCATCTTCAGTTGTAAATGTTTCCGGCCCCCCACGGAAAAAATCAGATGTAGAATTTTCATAGGATTCACCTTCCGATTCCCCTACTCTCTCCTGAGCATCCTTACTTATAGATGACGGCAAAAAATAAGCATTCTTACGAACATTCACCAAATAAACTTCATCGATGATAAAATTAGCATCCTTATAAAAATCACTACTGAAATTTACAGCAACACTACCCAACTTAACCTGCGAAACCAAGCGAGTCAAAGAAACTGCAGTAGCTTGTCCCTTATCATATTTCACTTTCTCATCATTTCCATCGATCCAGTTTTCGTCTCCGTTATATTTTAAGCCGGTTACGGTTAAAATAGCACTACTCATTGGTAAATAACTTTTTTCATCTCCTAAGCCATCAATTGAAGGTGTCGTTATCTTAGTTGAAAGATCTGCTATATTTTTAACGGAATTGTTCTCAATTGCCGTCCCACCATTAGCAATCAATACAACCTGAAATTTAGTAGAAGAACCTGCCTCCGGATTTTCATAATTAGGAAGTACTTTCACACTTATACCTGTTATTTCCGAAACAGATTTACCGTCATTATCTTTACTGGATACCGTTTTTTGGGTATAAAAGTCTCCACCCTCTGTAAAAACAAGTGCAGTTAACGTATTAATATACTCATCGAATGGAACCTGCTCCGCAGATTTCACACTACGTGTTAATGTCTCTGGTGTCGCAACAATCGACAAATAAGCATCTACCGGTTCTTTCGGCACCTCAATGCCGGGACCTTCATCGTTGGAACAGGCTGAAAAAGAGACAACTGCCAGAAAAGAAAGAAACAGGCTTGCTGATTGTATAATATTTCTTCTCATCGTTTTATTTTTTATTGATTTACCCTACTGTTTACTCAATCGATCACCGGCCCTTGACGTACCACACCCCAGTTTGCAACCTGTACCTGAACATTCAGATAAGCATCGTCGTTATCAAAACTGTTACGGGAAAAGGTAATATTCAGACGATATACATAATTTCGTTTTATAAAATTGTGCGTGTACCCATTCTGCAGGCCGTTCGGGTTGACCAATTGGGTGAATAATTTGGTCTGCGCCGGTGAATCGCCTTTTGCCAACAAGGTAGCACGAACGTTAAGTGTGGTCGGAGCAGTCGCCCCACTGTTTTCAAGTACATAATAAGAAGTCAGGCGTCCGGTAAAAGGAGTAGCATCGTCGATAGCTTCTCCAAAAGTCGCTTCGGACGTGATCCTTCGTGCCGAGCCGGTGTCTTCCACTACTCCCCAATCCTGCGGACTATAATAATGTGATGAAGTATTCACACTAGTCAGGTAGATGGCATCGATACGGACACTCCGGCCTTCCAGCGGTGAACCTGTAAAATCAGTTTTGATATTACCTATATCCACACGAGCGGGAACACGGGTCAAAAGAATTACATTTCCCAGCCCGGGAAGGCTTGCCTCACTACCGAAACCGATATTATTTTCACCGGCACTTAATGATACCGATGGATTTATCTCCATACTACTCATTACCAGACTACCCTGTGATTGAGCAGACAAGGATGTCAGTGCTGCCTGAAAACTACTGTAGGTAGTAACCCCACTGAATGCGGCTTCCGATGCATTGGCGACCAATGCTATACGAGCTTTGACAGGCTCGGCTTCCACATCCTCGATGCGGCTCTCGCCCTCGTCGCCTTCCGTACTTTGCCATTTATAACCGATACGCGCTCCGGTTTCATCAAATACCAGCGCTGTCAGGCTATTGATATTTGCTTCACCCGGCAATTGTACAATATCGGATGTTTCTGCACGCGACAGAATACTGGTTGCAGATACAGCAATAGACAGATGTGCTTTTCCATCGTTCAGCTCCGGGTCATCGTCATTCGAACATGCCCCCAATAAGAAAGGAGCGATCAGGAGTATATATATCTTTTTTAATTTCATAATCTATATTGGATGATATGATTTATATATCTGTTTATATCAGGATTACCTGTTAGAATACCACCTCTTGAATAAGAGTGCCCCAGGGACGGACAGCCGTTTTTGCAGAGATCACCGTTCCGTCTTCGCCAAATTCGAGCAGGATCAGTAGCGTACTGTCGGGTACGGCACGAAATATTTTCCCGTCATCATCCCGGTTACGATAACCGATACTATTGCCTTCATCAAACAAGGTTAGACCAAACTCTTCACCAGGCATGATATTTGAAATCTCAGAGATGTATTCGGTCTGTGCAGTAAGTTCTGCGTCGGGAATGTAAGAGACGCTATCGCCTTGCATATTACCCTGATAGTCGAAAGAACTTAATGTGCGATCCAGAAGAAATTCCAGATTTCCGCTATCGGTCGGTGTATCTGCTCTCGTACCATTTTTAAGCATCGAGCTATTTTTACGATTCAGGTAATATTTGAAATTAAGGGTTCCTAAACTGGCTTGTGCTATTTTGGGTTGAATCACCACCTCATGGTTGGCAGTCAGTTCGCCCGCACGGGTAGTCACTTCTTCCACGCCATGATACAGCCGGTCGGGAGCCTGAGCGATATCATTGTTCTTTATCAGGCTGACTTGAAAATCCTTCAATGTTGTTTTCTCTGTCAGGGGAACCACTGTCTGGCTACCTCCGGCAAGTCCACCCCAACCAATCACAGTCAACTTAGCGTCTGCCGGAAAATCAAGTTCCACCTGCTGACGGCTGATAATGGCGGATTTATTCATCTGTACCGAATCTACAAAAAAGCCTTCTTCGTTGAAAACGTACAAAGTGGTCTCTTCCACCGTCCCCAGCGGAGTGATATCATCCCCTTTTGCATTTACAACTTTAACCGTTAGCGAATACTTATCATACTTACATTCTGCTAAATAATCATTGATACACCCCGTCATGAAAACAGACAGCATACACAATACAATGAAAAGACGTTGTTTCTTAAAAATTCTACATCCCATAATAATACATATTACTTAACCTTCAAGGTCTCCATATTTTTAAACCCTGTACAAAAGTACGCTTAATAATCAAGAAGGCGATAGGTACGACTCTCTATATTAATAGGTAAATCTACCATGCAACCGTTTCCTTCTATTTTGATAGGATTACCCCCGAAAAACAATATATCCAAAACAAAAAAAGCTTCCAACTTACGCTGGAAGCCTTTTGTATAATTATTAAATTTATTAATCTACAGAAGGAGTTTGAGCGACAAATGTCCAAGGTACAACATTAATTGTTGCATTAATATAAGCTTTAGCTTCCGGCTTAACAGGAGAGTCTGAACCGCTACCAGTTAAAGTAGCCTTAACATCATAAACATAATTACGTACTACATTTCCTGTAGGACTTGTACCAACGCCATCTTTTCCTATTCTTACTGTATAATAACGAGTTCCTTCCATCTTTGTACCTGTATTATCTGTATATTCACCATAGATACTAAGTAATGTATATGCATTATCATCACCATCTATAGCTTCCTGACATTTAGAGGTCAACGCGTTAGGCATAACATAAGAATATACTGCATCATTCCCTGTTACCTGCAAAGACTTTGTTGTGCTTGAATGAGTTAAAACAGCATTAGAGATGCTCTTCGTAAAAGCGGAATTATTCTTTATGTTTGAAGAACTTGTTACAAATAAACCACCAGTATAACTTCTATCGCCATATTCACCATAGCCAAAAGCCTGAGAACCTGCAGTTCCAAAGTCAAGTGTCGTAGTGAAAGCATCTGCATATAAAAGAGAGTTCGTACGAACATTTATTAATATAGCACCCTTAACATCCAATTGTTCCTTTTCTGATTCAAAATCAACTTTGACTTCAGTCAATTGGACACGTGCAGCAACACGCTGTATAGAAATGTCACCACCTGTGCTATTAACAAAAAATGGATCTTCAATTGTCTTATCTTTAAGATTTTCAGCAGTTGCTGAATACTTCATGCTACTCATTACTAATCCTGATGAAATATCCTGATTTAACTCAGTTCTTAAAGCAGAAAAAAGAGTCGTTGTATTTGCTGCTGAAAGAACATTATCTGCCACATTTGCTACGACATAAACATCTACATTTACTGCTTTAACCTTAACAGGTGTATTCAATGTATATGAACCATCTTCATTTTGATAAAAAGTTTCTGACTTATCCCCTTCCTTACCAACTGTAGCAAACTGATACCCAATACGTTTTCCATCCGCCTGAAAAACAATTACAGCTAAAGTTTTTACAGCAGCTTCACCTTCTAGGGCATTCTCATCAGTTGTTGCTTTTGTCTGCTCTCCCTTAGCTGTCGCTGCAATATTCAAATATGCATCAGCAGCTTCCGCCGGAGTAGGATCGATTGTAGGATCGTCATCGCTTGAACAAGAAGCGAAAGCACATGCAAACATTGTTGCAAATAATAAATTTCTAAGTTTCATATTCTTTTAATTTTTGAAGTTATATAATACGTTTAATAAATACTAGTTTTAGCCTCGGGAGAATTATCACTTTTACCCTATACGATAATTTGTTTCCTAATGACAATGCAAAGGTATAGCCGCCCTGAAAAACCGCGGATAGGTATCAGTCTCAATTATAATAGGTAAAACTCTAAATCTTTTTTTAAGGCAAAAAATAGATTTTTAAGAACATGTGCGTTGCTCTCAAAAGATGGGTGAAAATATCTTATAGCATTGATTTTACAATTAGCAAAATGTTATTTTTGCCCCTTGCTGCGGAAGCTATATGGATCGGTAGTCGAGTCTGTTTGTTTTTATGAGGCTGTAATAAAGTTAGATGTTATCATATTGCCAAACAAAATCTTACGTTGTTTCCATTTTCATGTTTTTTCTTTGGGAAATCCTATGTCTATGCCTGCCAATAAAGCTATTTCTTTCCCCTATGACATTTCAAACACGCCACCCTGCAAAAGCATTCCAGAAGAGAAAGATGCTATTCAGCATATAATAATGGCTCAAAAAAGCACTATTTCGATCTTCAGCAAACCCGATTTAACATATTTTCAGTCTTAAACAAATCACATCTTCATTTAAAAGGAATTTATTTTCGTTTTAAACGAAGTTGAAATTCGTTTAAAACGAGATTGTGAAGTACCGGATGATACTTCAATTGTTAATAATTGTATCAAGAGAATTCACAGAACCCGATTAAAACAAATAAGCCCGTCACGAAGACAGGCTTATTTACAACATAGTGTTATTTTTTTATCAATTTACAGATCGTTTTGTCACACTCCTCAGGGTTGTCCGTATTGGGAAGGCGTTGTTCCATACTGCTCCGTAAAACGTTTACGGAACGTAGCCGTATCATTAAATCCAACCATTTCTGATACTTCCTGCACCGAATATTGTTGTGTCTGGATCAACTCGGCTGCCTTTTTCAGGCGGATCGTACGGGTCAATTCCAGGATACTACAGTCAGAGAATTGCTTGATTTTACGATACAATGTCGGCAGACTCATGTTCAATGAGTCTGCGAGCACCTTTGCCTCAAAGGTGGAATCGTCGAGGTGCATCTCGATATTTTTAACGACCAGATCCATAAATGGGTTGCTCGGTATTGCCGGTTCATTTGCATCCTTATCTGTATTTGAAGTTCCCGCCAGGGTATTGGTGAAATATTGCTTCAGTTGATCACGACGTTTCACCAGGCTGTTCAGTTTGCTGCGAAGTATTTCTACGTCGAAAGGCTTTGTGATATAATCGTCAGCCCCGGCTTCAATTCCGGTAATGACATCTTCACTCTCCACCTTAGCCGTCAGCATAACTACCGGGGTCTGAGAGGTACGGGGATCACCCTTCAATTTCTTACAAGTTTCAAAACCGTCCATTACCGGCATCATCACATCACAGAGTATCAGATCCGGCGATGTAGCAAAGGCTATCTGTACTCCCTCTTCGCCATTACGCGCCTCCAGTATTTCATATTCTTTGGTAAAGACATGCTTCAGGAACCAACGGATCTGATCGCTATCATCGATAACCAGGATCTTTTTACCCATTGCTTTCTTCTGCGGAATGATCTGGATAAACTCGGCTATTTCTTCTTTCTGGCGATCATTCAGTTTCACCAGGTCGGCTTCCGGTTCTACGAATTCTACACGACGATCCAGCAGGTGCTGTTTACCCAACGGTATTAATAAGGTATAGATGGTTCTCGTATTGTCGGCATCGCTACTGAAAAATCCGCCGATATCGTCTATCATGTCGGAAACTTGTTTCAGTCCGCGGCGTGTACTTTCATTTTCATCCAACCCTTCATCCTCCACCGACAAAGAGCAATAAGCTTTACCGTCTTTCTGCACCACAGAAAGATTCAAAGACACTTTACCGTACGAGAATGTATTTTTAAATGCATTAGATAATAACGTACGCAAAGCATACTCCATTTTACGACGGTCGAGCCAGACCCACAAAACCGATGTCTGGGTATTGATCTGGAAGTCGACATTGTTCATTGCCACCCAGTCTACAAACAAATCGCATATCTGGCGGGATATATCCACCAGATCGTAACGGGCGATACGCAGATAATTGGCCACATCGTTTGCCCGCCTGGTTCCGATCAGCTGGTCGGCAAGGTCTTGCAGGGCAAGTGTATTACGATAGGCTGAAAGTAACTGGGTAGACATTTCCTGGCTCTCATCCCTATTTTGCACCACCAGGGCCAGCGATCCCAGCACTAACGAAAGAGGGGTACGCATCTCGTGGATCGTTTCTATAAAGAAATTATCATGAATGCTTTCAGCATCTTTTAACCGTTGTTCCGCCTCGGAAAGCCTGTCGGCCACTTCCCGTTGAAGGGAATCACTCTCCTTTATCTTGGCAACAAGCATTTGTTCCAGGTCTTTTTTATTACTGTTCAGGGTGGAGATCATTGTTTCCTGCGCGATAAGTTTTTGGGAAAGTTCTTCATTTACGGTAGCCAGTTCACTCTCCCGGGACTCCAATTCCGTGGCTTTTTCTTCGATGAAATGTTTCTTTTCTTCCAGATCCGCATTTTCTGTTTCTAACTCCTTGCACTTTTTCACAGCTTCATCCCGCTGTTGAAGCAACAATTCCTTTTCTTTTTTGATCTCTTTCGATTGTCCTGTAAAGCCCGTGTACATCTTCCGCAAGTAAAAACATGCCGAGATAAAGAATATGGCTAAAAGAACAACTACCGCAAGTACAACAATATCCAAAGTTCCCACAGCCCCTTCTGCGGCAAACGCCTGCTGACCGCAAAAAGCAAAGCAAACAAGAAACACGGATAATTTCCTGGACAAAGCTCTATTATTCATAACTGACAAATATATTTTAGTTCTTAGATTATCTCTATCTACCGATCCGGATCTCCTCAACAACTCCACTTTCTATTAATTGCTATATATAATGTACAAATATCACAATAAAATTTCGTTTTCCGAGTACCACACCCTTTATTTTTTCGTAAAAAAGATATGATAATCAAATTTTCTTCAGGCAAATTTCGATATAAAGGTTTCAATTTTATGATTTATCGTTTATTGTCACCTGTTATTTTTCCAAGCAAAAATTACAGGCCAACTTCTTCTTTTTGACAGAAACGCCACCTATCGACAGGTGTATTTCTATCAAAAATGGGTAATTTTATATCACACCTCCTATCTGACAGCAAAAAACAGCATCCATATACCTCAGGATAAAATGATAGTTTTACCCATATTTGAGAGGTTTACGCCCGTTGTATTGATATTTTCAGCAACTATTTTGATCGTTTTAACTTTTATTATACATATATTCGATACGCATATCATTTTAGTATCTATATTTGCAATGTCAACGAGAGACAAAAGGTTTTGATGAGGGTCTTAACCGGTTAGCGAATCTCTCGGACAGTATAGGGTAATTTCAAAGCATATAAAAAGTTAAGGTCATGAAAAAGGGTAGAATTTTCACAAATTGTTTGTATTTTGTCTGCACACTCGTTGCAGCAATTTCTTTCGCAAGCTGTTCAGCTGATAGCGATTCCTCATATTCAGGTATAGACGAAAAAGTGATTGAAAATGCTGCCGAAAAGACAGATGCTTCTTTTTCTGTTGTTTTGAAAGCCTATTCAGACAATAAAGATATCACTGTTAAGGGTGATGTAGACCAGACTACGCTGTTCGTTTTCGATCAGAATAATGACTTCTACAAACAAGTTACTCTTGACAGAACTTATTTACTGCAAGCGAAACCGGTTGAAATTAGCTGTCCGGGATCAAAACAGATCACAGTTGTTGCATGGGCAGGTCTTTCTTCCGAAAACGAAGAGATCAGTGCAATGAGTCAGGCAAACATTATCTCTGACTTACAGGTTAGCTTGAAACAAAACAATGGCGTTGCCGCTACTTTACCCGGAGATTTATTCTACGGACAGGTTACATTGAAAAGCGCTTCGACAAAATCAGGTGCTGAAACATTAAAAATAGAACGTAAAGTTTCCTCTATTTCTTTAATTACCAAAAGTGTTATTAAAGTATTGGATTCAAAAGAAGGAAATTTTTATTACAAAGTAAAAAATACAAAAGGTTCTTTCAATCATAATGGAGAATTAACAGGTGAGAATATTGAATATATTATCCCTGCTACTTTAAACACAAAAGGAAATGTTGTTGCTGAAAACACAACCATTTTACCGGCCTCCAACATTACTGTAGAGCTTTACAAAGACGATAAAATGATCCTTTCTTCCGAAAATGTCAAAAATTTGGAGAAAGTGTCTGTAAACGAAGGAGAATTGTCAGAATTGACTTTCGATCTTTCAAGAAACAGTGGTAATATTGTTGTAACAGACTGGGGTACAGTTATTCAGCACGTTACTATTGATTAAATTTGACCCTCAATTTTTTATATGCATAAAGGCGTACATCCGGATAGTTCCGCGTGTGCGCCGTTTTTTTTCATATATCCGATTCTCCGTGATAGGAATACCACCCTATTTGATAGCCATACATATGTTAATATATTCAACACAATGATTATCAAGGATAAAGAGATACAATGATGGGTAAATATATCACATGTGATAGGATTACCTACCACAATATAAAAACACACCCTAATAATCAATTTATAATGCAGGGAATATAATGAAAGGATATAAGCGATTCAGTATTTGACAGATTTGAATGTTACTTTTCTCTTGAAAGAAAAGTAGGTTCAATATTTTCTAAACCAAAATATCAGACATGCCTTAGCTTGTATTCGTATTACAAACATATGTATTTATATCACATCAACCCATATACCGCAGGTTGTATTTGTATCATTCCAGGAGCCTCAAAAGAGACTTTTACCCTCATTCGAGAGACTTACACCTCTTGTTTTGATATTTTCAGCAACTATTTTGATTGTTTTAACTTTTGTTTCACATATATTTGATACTTATATCATTTTAGTATCTATATTTGCAATGTCAACGAG
>OGFC01000445.1_pt1 | contig 38887 bp, 38 predicted proteins | sample 1570841 | NCBI WGS metagenome assembly OGFC01 (sample SAMEA2582137, study PRJEB24529) | metagenome | biome: Human gut stool | place: China | collected 2011 | reverse complement strand
TGAAAAAAATATATAAAATGGGGGAAGTGGAAATCCAGGCACTTGCCGGTGTGGATTTTACCATTGATAAAGGGGAGTTTGTAGTAATTGCAGGAGCCAGCGGTGCCGGGAAAAGCACCATACTGAATATTCTTGGCGGCATGGATTCCTCAACGAGCGGCAATATCTTTGTGGATGGTACCGAGATTAGTAAATTCAATGCCAAGCAGCTGACAACGTATCGGCGCTATGATATCGGCTTTGTTTTTCAGTTCTATAATCTCGTGCAGAATCTGACCGTGAAGGAAAATGTGGAGCTGGCAACCCAGATTTGTAAGCAGCCGCTGGATATCGATGAAACAATCGAGGCTGTCGGGCTGAAGGAGCGTGCCTCCAATTTCCCTGCACAGCTGTCCGGTGGAGAACAGCAGCGTGTCGCCATTGCCCGTGCCCTTGCTAAAAATCCGAAGCTCCTGCTGTGTGATGAGCCTACAGGGGCACTGGATTACAATACCGGAAAACAGATTCTGAAGCTGTTGCAGGATACCTGCCGGCAGCGTGGCGTCAGTGTTGTCGTGATTACACACAATCTGGCATTGACTGCCATGGGGGATAAGGTAATCAAGGTGCGAAACGGAAAAATCGACAGCATCACGATCAACGAGCATCCTTTACCGGTAGAAAGGATTGAATACTGACATGAAAAAGAAAGCACTTCTGAAAGATACCCTGCGGGAAATCCGCAAATCCTTCGGTCGCTTCTTTTCCATCTTTGCCATCGTCGGCATCGGAGTCGCCTTCTTCGCCGGAGTACGGGACAGTGTGCCGGTGATGAAAAATACTGCGGATACCTATTTTGATGACTATAATTTCATGGATCTGAAGATCATGTCAACCATCGGTATGACAAAGGAGGATGTTTCCGCCATTCAAAGGGTGGATGGTGTAGCAGGTGTGTATGGCAGCTACAGCATGGATGTACTCAATACGCATAACAATCAGCAGCGTGTCTATAAGCTGTTGTCCTATCCGATGAATGCGAAAGCAGAGGATGAAAGCTATATCAATCAGATGCGGCTGATGAAGGGACGGCTTCCGCAGAAAGAGGATGAATGCGTCATTGAACACACGAACATCAAAGGAGCAGATTCCAGAATCGGGGAAATGATTACGTTTGAGAGCGGTACGGATGAAAAGCTGAATGCCTCCCTGAAGCACGCTACCTATAAAATTGTCGGAGAGGTGACAATGCCGTATTATCTGTCCTATGAAAAGGGAAGCTCTGCCATTGGCAGCGGCAGTATCGATAACTATGCAGTTATTCCGGATACCAATTTCAAATCCTCCTACTATACGGAGGTATATGTAACGATTGACGGCGCAAAGAAGCCGAATTCCTATGCGGATGCCTATTTTGATATCATCGATCCCAAGAAGACCACGATTACCGCACTGGGGGAGGAGCGCGCACAGGAACGCTTTGACGATATCAAAAAGGAAGCCCTTGCCAAGGTGGAAGCCGGTCGTAAGGAATATGAGAAGAATAAAAAGAAATATGAGACAGAAATAAAAAATGCAAAGGAACAGCTGGAAACCGCAAGTGATGAGCTGCTTGTGGGACAGGCAACCCTGAATGCAGAAAAAAGCAGTGCTGAAAGAACGATACAGGAAAAGGAAGCACAGCTGCAGCAGAGTGAGCAGCAGCTTGCTCAGCTAAAGACGCAGTACACCAGTGCAAAGGGCTATCTGGATACCCAGCAGAAAAAGCTGGATGAGAGCCTGCCGCAGATACAGAAGCAGCTTGCGGAAGCCAAAGCAAAGCTGGCCTCACTGGATGAGGAAATAGCAAAGGTGGACGCTCAGCTGCAACAGCCCAATCTAACAGAGCTGGAGAAACAGCTGCTGCAGGAAAAGAAGGAAGCGCTGGAAACCTCGCGACAGGTTGCTTCTCCTTCACTGACGATGCTGGAAACACAGATTTCATCAATGCAGGAAGTAGTCACCATGGCAGCCTCCCAGCTGCAGGCACTGGAAACACAGATTGCGACTGCCCAGCAGCAGATCGAAACAGGGAAGCAGCAGCTGGCAACCGCCAAGGTAAGCGCACAGCAGGAAAGTGCGGCTGCACAAAATAAGATAACAAACGGACAAAAGGAAATTGCGCTGGGAAAGCTGGAGCTTGAGAAGCAGGAAAAGGACGGTGCTGCCAAGCTGCAGGAAGCAAAGGAAAAGCTGGATCGTTCAGAGGAAGACATCAACAGCATGAAAACACCGAAATGGTATGTACTGGACCGCCATTCGCATTATTCCTATATGGATTATGGAAGCGCTGCGGATCGTATGGGAGCGATTGCCAAGGTGTTCCCGCTGTTCTTCTTCCTTGTTGCGGCACTGGTATGTCTGACGACGATGACCCGTATGGTCGATGAGGAGCGTCAGGAAATCGGTACGCTGAAGGCACTGGGTTATTCCAAGCCGGATATCGCGATGAAATTTGTGACCTATGCGGCAATCGCCAGTATCATCGGCGGCAGCTTTGGTGCTGTGATTGGAATGATTGTCTTCCCGACGGTCATATTCAATGCCTGGGGCATTATGTACACACTGCCGGACGTACAGCTGCAGCCGGACATCGCTCTGGCAGCTCTTGCCATCGGTCTTGCCTCCATGATCACGGTAGCTGCAGCACTTGCGGCCTGTTATAAGGAGCTGGTGGAAACACCGGCCCTCCTCATGCGTCCCAAGGCTCCGAAAAACGGGAAAAAGATTTTATTGGAGCGTGTGCCGTTTATCTGGAAACGATTCAATTTTATACACAAGGTGACGGCACGGAATATCTTCCGCTACAAAAAGCGTTTCCTCATGACGGTGATTGGAATCAGCGGCTGCAGTGCATTGCTGGTTGCCGGCTTCGGTATTCAGGATTCCATTGGAGAAATCGCTACCAAGCAGTACGGGGATATCTTTCAATTCGACGTCACCATGACGTATAAGAGTGAGGCTGCGCTGAGTCAGAAGGAGAATGACTTGAAAAAGCTGCAAGAGGACTCCCGTGTGAAGTCTGCCACCTCCATGGCGGTATATCACGGCTTCTATGCGGATGAGGGAGAGGATAAGGGAATCGATCTGTATGTACCACAGGATGTCGAAAGCCTGCCTACGTATATCTCCCTGCGTCAGCGTGGTTCCGGAGATACGATTTCCCTAAACAATGACGGTGCAGTCATCACAGAGAAGATTGCCAAGGATAAGCATCTGAAGGTAGGCGATACCTTCCCAATCGATAATGGCGACGGAGTGAAGAAGGCTGTGAAGATTGCAGCCATCACGGAAAACTATGTGGGACATATCGTGTATATGACACCTACCTATTATAAGAGCGTATATCATAAGACACCGCAAAGCACCGGTATGTTTGCCATCATGAAGGACAGCAGTGAAAAGAGTGAACAGGCGCTGGGCAATGCCTTTATGAAAAAGGATACCATTGATTCTGTATCCTTCTATTCCGGAATCGCAGCCTCCTTCCAGGATACGATTGCATCCCTGTCCTTCATTGTAGTTGTCTTGATCATCTCCGCCGGACTGCTTGCATTTGTCGTACTTTACAACCTGACGAATGTGAATATATCAGAGCGTCTTCGAGAAATTGCGACCATCAAGGTACTGGGCTTTTATGACAAGGAGGTCAGTGCCTATGTATACAGAGAAAACATTTTCCTGACACTGATCGGTGCACTGGCAGGACTGGTGCTGGGCATTGGACTGCACTCCTTAATCATGTCGCTGGCAGAACTGGATACGGTGATGTTTGGAAGAAATATCGAGAAGCTTTCCTTCCTGTATGCTGTGGCAATTACGATGGTATTCGCCATCATTGTAAATCTTGTAATGTATCGCAAGCTGAAAAAAATACCGATGGTGGAATCCTTGAAATCAGTGGAATAGAAAACAACAGTAAGTATGCTATATCTCTTTTCCACCTGTTCAGGATGCAAAACATGACAGACTTTCGTCGCATGAAAGAAGGCGTATAAGCAATTATGCTGTATCAACGGCTTCTGTAATTCAAGTATAGGACGCCTCCTATATTGGACGTATATGCCCTGCTTCTGTACCATTCGGTTCCTGTATCCCGGCATTTGGAAAATCTTTTATGAAAAGCATCAGCCAGCAGCTACCTTTCTGCACAGGGAGCTGCTGTTTTTCTTTTCCTGCGATACATGAAAGTCATGGATATTTTACCTCGCTTATAGTAAAATAAAGGAACGAATGTTTGAAAGGTGGGCTTGCATGTCCTTATTTGAAAAAATGGATCCATCCTTCTTTACCATCCTGGTATCGAAGAATCGGGATATTTATGTGGATTTGCTTTTGCAGATTCATGACTGTATCTATCGCAATCAGACCATGAGCATGGAGCGTGCCCTGCTTCAGGATTTACTGGAAGATTACGTGCAGGATAAAAAATACGAAATCGACTTCCGAGAGGAAGCGGAATACAGCGATATCGAACAAGAGCTTCGCAGCGAAAAGGATTTTTATGACAGGGATATCCAGTTTCTGTTACGATTGTTTGAGAAGCATACCTGGATCAATGTCGATTTGCATATGGATACGATGAAAAAAATGGTGTCGCTGCCCTATCACAGCCGGGTGTTTATATCCTTTGTGAATGACATTATCAAGGAGCGGGAACAGATCGGTTATCTGATTCGCATCCATGCCTCTTTAAAGGATATGGAGGATCCTGTGAAAATCGAAGACAGCTACCAGCATATTCGCAATGCGTATGCTGACTTCAAGGAGCTGATTCTGACACTGGAACAGACCAATGCCAGAATACGGGATTATTATGCGATTCAGGTGAAAAAGGCATCCACGAAAATCTATCATGATTTCTTTGATGTGTATTATGGAGATATTGTAGAGGGCTATGTTTTTCCAACCCTTGTGGAGGACAGCTTAAAACGGTTTAAAAATCCGGTCGCTGGTATTTTGGAAACCCTTCTGCAGGAGGAAGCACTAAAGGATAAAATTGTAGACAGTGCGGTAAGTCACTATCGTGTATCCAGCCGTGAGACCGCAAAAAAGCATATCGAGGAAATGCTATATGCCATGTACAACGATTTAAATATCGTGGAAACACTGACTGCTCAGCTGGTGGACAGTGATGCGGGATACCGCAGGCTGGCAAAGCAGAAAATCATGTATCTGTGCAACAGCGATCAGGGACTCAAGGGAAAGCTTGTGGAGCTGCTGCATCACATGAAGGAAGAGCCGCAAAGAGTGTGTGAGCTGGTAAGCGAAACCATCAATGTCCAACAGACCCGCTACATGGAGCGTGATGAGGTGTACACCTTTGAACGACGCAGGCGAAAGGATGAGCGGGAGGTGATGACCTTCACCTTTGAAGAGAGCACCCAGAATCAGGAGGAGCTTGAAAAGCGCATCGGCTTTGACCGTTATTCCCGCTTTACCCGTGAAAGCATATCGGCTTACTATGCAGAGAAGCTGCATGGGGAAACCGTTGGAAAGCTGAAGGATATCGGGGTTAAGGATATGGATGACTATATCCGTTCCATCCTGGTATATGTATATGGAAGAGACCGCAAAATGGATGTGCGGGCAACGCTGCTTCCAAATCAGACGGAAGGTATTACGGAGGGGGATTTTCATTATCCCAATCTGTTGATTAAAAGGAAGGTAACAAAATGAAGGTAGAACAACTGGATCTGAAAGACCGTGAGGAATTCGGACGAATCGTCAATATCCTGCTGGCAGAGAACTGCGTCTACCAGTATGCGAGAATCAAGCAGTTTGAAAAAAAGGAACGAAATGCAGACTATGTGTTCATCAATGAACACTGGGAGTGCTTTGAGGAATATCTTCGCTATGCGGGGTGGCTGCTATGTAAGGAGCGTTCTTCTTACATGGGAATGCTGTATCTGGTCAATGAGCGGGAGGACTGTAGCTGCCGCTATCGTCTGACAAAGCTGGAAACACAGCTGTTACTAATCCTACGCAATTACTATGAGGAGAAAATGCTGGAGCTGGATGCATCTCTTACCATACGTATTTCTATCAACGAGCTGCTGCGGCTGCTGGTCGATGTGTTTGCGATGGTGAGTGTGAAGCCCTCCATGCAGAATATCCATGCGGCATTGCAGTCCCTGCAAAGGCTGAATGTCATTCAGAAATATGCACAGGGTGAGGAAGAGCTGATTTGGGTACTTCCTTATATCACCTGTATTCTAACACCGAAGCGGGTGGAGGAAATTCTGATGAAGCTGCGAAATGAGGAAGGAGAGGAAGACGATGAAGCTGAAGAGAATGCTGCTGATCAACTGGCTGTATTACGAGAAGACGATCCTGAGCTTTGAGGATATCGTCTTTCTAAGCGGTAAGACCGGAGAGGGAAAGTCAGCGCTGATCGATGCGATGCAGCTGGTCATTCTGGGGCGAACCGACAATTCTATTTTTAATAAATCCGCGAATGATAAAACAACGCGTGATTTAATGGGATATTTAAAGGGCAAGTACAAGGATGGTACCTTTAAGCGTGATAAGGGGATGTTCAGTACCCATTTGTGTATGGAATTTGAGGATGAACAGCAGCGCTCTTACTGCTTCGGTATCGTATTTGATGTAAGCGGGGCTACGCGTGGGGATATGGACCATCGTTATTATATGATGAATCAGCCAATTCCCGAACATTGCTTTATGGATGAGGGAACCGTATTCAATATTCGGCGTATGAAGAAGCTGCTGGACAGCTATCAGGATCGCAGCTGCCGTTTCTTTACGACGCATATGGACTATAAGAATTATTTTCGTCAGCGGCTGCTCATAAAGGATCAGCGGTTTTTCGATGTGTTCAAGATGGCGGTTGCATATACACCGATGATGAATATCTCCGAATTTATCGTAAAGAATGTCTGTCAGGAGGAGGAAGACCTGAATCTGGAAGAAATGCAGGAGGAAATTCAGGATTACCGGCAGATGAAGGAACAGCTGGAAACCGTACAGCAGAAAAAGGTACAGCTTTCCATAATTCATGAGCAGTATACGAATATCTGTGAGGAGCAGGAGCGTGCTGCGGACTTACGTATGGAGCAGGAGGCAGCTGCATATCACGGCATTATGGTGGAGCATGCGGAGGCTGCCGCTCAGTATGAGGCATTTACGAAGGGCTATCAGCGGCTGATGCAGGAATCCAGAGAGGTGGAGGAGCAGCGGACATTGCTGGAACAGAATGTCGAAGCCTTACGGGATGCACGCAGAGACAATGCGGCAGATATTCTGGAACGCAGGATACAGGCGCATCTGGAACAGCAAACGACCCTGCAAAGAGATACGGCAGCCGTGCAGCAGCAGCTTGTCGCGAAGGGGGAATTTCTGGAGGAACAGCTTGCGCAGCTGGAGGAAATCGAGGATTATGACGGCCTACAGCTGGAGGACTTCGATCTGTCCGCAATAAAGCTGGCGGTACATAAATCCATTCATGCGGCACAGCAGCTATCTGCCTTTGATTTGGAAGCATATGCAACGATTCAAAAACAGCTACAGCAGATTGCGGATTACCTGTCCTCCGTGCGCGGAACCATGCAGCATACATTGCAGGAGTGCAAGGAGGAGCTTTCCGCGCTCGCTGTCAACCGCAGGGAGCTGGAAGCCGGCAAGAAGACATATCCGAAAAAGCTGCTCGTTTTAAAGCAGGAGCTGGAGGAACGGCTTTGTCAGCAGGTGGGAAGACCGGTGGAGGTATGCATACTCGCAGACCTGTTCAGTATTCAGGAGGAAGCATGGACAAATGCGATTGAAGGCTATATCCATAACCAGAAGCTGAATCTGGTGGTGGAAGCAGAATATTTCATGGATGCCTATCGTATTTATCGCTCCATCAAGGAAGAAAAGAAGATTCACACCTATTCGATCGTGGATATCGCCAAGGCAAAGCCGGGAAACCGTCCGCATGTAAAAACGCTGTATGACTGTGTGCGGGTGGAGCGTGAGGATGTGCGTCCCTATGTGGAATATCTGCTGGGAAGGGTTGTCTGCTGTGAAGCGGAGGAAACTTTAAGAAGCTATCCGGTAAGCATTACGAGTGATTGCATGCTGTATAGCGGGTATGCGGTAACGCATATGAATCCGGAATTGTATAAGGTACCGTTTATTGGTTCCGATTCCATAGAAAAGCAGCTGCAGGAGCTGATCATCCACCAGCAGAAGCTTACCTCCTCCTGCCGCAGGCTGGAAACTGTCACAAAGACGTTAGCGGGTGTACATCTGCAAACTGTCATCAGTGATGACTTTATCCGTCAGCTGGAAGACGGTCTGCGCAAGGCCAGAGAAGTAGAGCAGCTGGAGCAAAAGGTAAAAGAGCTGCGCAAAGCCCAGACACCGGAGTCTTTGCAGGAGCTGCTAGTGCTGGATCAAAAGCTTGAGGAAGCAAAGAAAAAGAAAAATGAGCTGTACATGTTGCAGGTAGAACAGGGAAGTCGACGCCGCAAGCTGGAAGAGGATATGCAGATATGCAATGCGCGTATGCAGGAGCTGCAGCAGCGTCAAAAGGAAATTCAAAAGCCCGAGCATGGTATTCCAAACGCCATTGCCGTCATCACGACAACAGATGCTATTCGTAGGAAACAGAAACAGCTTGAAGAAGCACTGCGGGAGTTGAACAGCCGGATTGAGCTTTCCAAGCAGGAGCTGATCACGAAGAAAACCCATTATAATGATACCTTCCGTATTGCTCTTAATCCGAATTTTCTATGCGATGATTATGAACGGGAATATGAAAAGCATTCGGATAATATCGTTGAGGACTATATCGACAAGTGCCGTCTGGCACAGCAAAAGGCCTATGAATGCTTCCAGAATAATTTCTTTAGTGCAATCAACAGCAAAATCGAAAATGTCCGCATGCAGATTGACCGCTTGAACCGTTCTATACGCAAGCATAAATTCGGACGCTCCAGCTATGAATTTGTGTGTACCTGCAATGAGGACTATCGTGAGTATTACAATCTGATTACCAATAAGGAATTAAACGGTCATAATCTGTTGAATACTACGGTGTATGAGGAAAATGAGGAGCTGATTCATGAGCTGTTTGATAAGATTTCCTCCCTATCCTCCATGCAGGACCCAAAGAAATATCAGGAGCTTCAAAAAGAGGTGCAGCTGCTCTCCCGCTTTACCACCTATCTGAAGTTTGATATTCTGGAAAACGGCAATTCGCTGCGTGCCACGATAGGCTCCAGCTCCGGTGGAGAAACGCAGACCCCGTTTTATGTAGCCGTGCTGGTATCACTGTTTAGTGTATATGATGCAGGAAACGACGGTTTGCAGCTTGCCATCTTTGATGAAGCATTCGACAAAATGGATAACGAACGGATTGAGGAATGCATCTATCTGTTGAAATCCCTCGGTTTTCAGGCAATTATCGTAACTCCTACCGACAAGATATCCAATCTGAGCAAGGTTGCGGATGCGACGCTGATAGCGACAACGGACGAGAAAAACGGACAGCGGGTGTCCACTGTTCAGAAATGGAGTCAGAAAGAAACAAGAACACTTCCGGATATGGAAGGGATACAGGGGGAAGCATAAGGAGTCGAAAAAGCCACTGGTAACATGATGTATTGATGAAAGGAAGCGAAACCCGACAGCACGCTGTGCTGACATGGGGTATCCGGCTTCCTTTTTTCGATACCGAAAAATAAAATGCAGACCACGCTACCGCAAGAGAACGCTTTATGGGATACAAAAAGGGTATGCGGTAAACAGTATCTGTTCTGTTCATAAGCAATGAAAGCCTATGGTATACAACACATTGGCAGGCACAGCTTACTTTAATATAGTATAATAAAACCAGAAAGGAAGGTACCTGTATGTATCGAAATTATGATCATGTTTGCTGTCCATCCTGCGGAAGCAGGAATCTGCGTATTATTGAGGAGCGAAACAAGGAAAGCTACAATCTGCCAAGCGGCATTCTGGGGGCTATCTGCTTTGGCCCGATCGGGATGCTGTGCGGACTGTGCTGTGCCGATGGTGAACGCAGAAGGACCATCTGCATCTGCAATGACTGCGGTACCAGATTTAATCGATGAATCCGGATCGCATCTGGCTTTCTCTGATGCATCTGTTTTCCCGTTCCTGTCATCAGAAAGCAGAACGCAGCTTCTTTATCCATGGCTATCAGTGTCCCGTATGTGCAAGATGCAGCGGACTGTATATCGGCTATGGCTTTGGCATACTGCTGTGGATGCGTTCCATAACGCTGCCGCTTGCGGTTTATGGTCTGTTTATGCTGTGTATGCTGAGCGACTGGGTACTTCAGGCGGCAGATATACTTCCATCTACGAATGCGCGAAGATTTTTGACCGGGTTGCTATGCGGTATTGCGGTAATTGGTATTCTTCATGTACTGCTGCAGGCTGTTTTTTGAAAATTGTATATGATGATTGTGCAGACGGAAATAAAATCAAAAGGTTGATCGTATAGAAGGAAAGGAGTGGGAATATGCAAAAGAAACAGGAGGATCTGCGTACAAAGAAGCGCTCGGATATCCGGCTGATGCTGGGAGGTTGGTATTATACGTGGTGCAGATATCTTGCATGGCATACAACAAAACGGCAGTTTGCCAGCGAACATGGACAAAAGAACTATCCCTATGTCTGCTTTCAGCATAAAAGTCTGCTGAAGCGGAATCTGACAAAGGAAGAGGAAGTTTATCAGGAGAATAAAATCGTGAACCTTCGCCTTGCGGTGGAGAAGCTGGACGGTATCATCGTCTATCCGCAGGAAACGCTGAGCTATTGGAAAACGATAGGGAAGCCGACGGCTTCCAAAGGCTATAGGGAAGGCATGATGCTAAAGGAGGGAACGATTGTATACGGCATCGGAGGCGGGCTGTGCCAGCTGTCCAATCTGCTGTTCTGGATTACGATACATACACCGCTGGAGGTTGTGGAGCGTCACCGTCATGGATATGATGTATTTCCGGATGCCAATCGTACACAGCCCTTCGGCAGTGGGGCTACCTGCTTTTATCCCTATGGTGATCTGATGATCGTCAACCCGACCCAACAGCCCTTTCAGCTGCGGCTTCATGTGGGAAAGACTCATCTGCATGGAGAATGGAGGATGCTGCATCCCCTGCAGGTACGCTATGACATTGCCGAGCGCAATCATGAAATGCGGCGGGAATGGTGGGGTGGCTACAGCCGTCATAATCAGCTCTATCGTTTAACGCTGTCTCAGGAGGGGACGCTTCTGGAGGAGCAGCTGGTTGCTGAAAACCACGCAATGATGATGTATCAGCCGCTGCTGGATGCGTCGGTAAAGGATGGGCAAAGCTGCTGATATGAAACTTTGACGATGATATGAGAAGAAATGTTCGATGTTAAATGCAAAGGAGGAGACTATATGAAGGATTTCTGTGAGGCTTTACAAAGCGGTAAAAGAAGTGCAGTGATTCCTGAGGAGGATGATTACTTTGGAAAGCTGATTGGCAGCTGGCGCATTGCGTATAAGGATAATGCAACAGGCACAGTACGAAAAGGAGAATGGCATTTTTCAAGGGTGCTGGAAGGAATGGCAGTACAGGATGTGATTGTATTACCGGGCTTTGAATATGGAACGACACTGCGCATATACAATCCGGATACTCGGGCATGGGAAATCGCCTATGGCTACACGGGGAGAATCATGCACTTTGAAGCAAGAAAACAAAAGAACAGGATCATTCTGACCAATCGGGAAGATGAGCATAGAAAATGGGTGTTTGCTGAGATTGCAGACAATCACTTCCACTGGCAGGACATAATGGTACAGGCGGATGGAGAGTGGCAGGTCAATTATGATCTGTATGCCGAAAGGCTGTAAGGGTCTTTGTATACACTGGCTAAGCCTGATGAAAACGCAGTTACGGACAATACAAACAGGACCTGTGGGCTAGGAAGCGTGCAGCAGCTTGCGCGTATATATAAAGAAGGCTTGGCGTTACAATACATGTCTATAAATTAGTCACAAAAGGAGAAAACGAATGGAACAGTATATGTATATGATGATGCTTGAAAAAAGCAAAACCTATAACAGAATGACGAAAAAGGCAGTCATTGCGCATGTGGAAAACATCAAAAGACTGGATGATGCGGGGAAATTGGAAATCTGCGGTGTGTTTAAGGGATATCCGGGAATGGCAGGTATGTATATTCTGAAAACGGACAGTCGTGAGGAAGCGGAAGCGCTATGCAAACAGGAACCACTGGTGGTCCAAGGCTATGCCACCTATAAGCTGGTTACTCTGCAAATAGCGAATCGTGATAATAATTATCTGTTATGATCACAGAGTAGGTATGTGTGAAATGTTACAAGCGGTGTATCCTACCGGGGGATAACATTGATAGTGCTATCCTTCATAAGGAGAAAGGATCAGATACATCGAAAATCGGTGAATTTGATCCTTTTTATCAGGGGGCAAGTATCCTCAAGTGAAAAGCCTTCAGGCAGTACGTTATGTAACGTAATTACAGGCTTCATGATATGCTGTAAAGGACTGCTGCACGGCAGAAAATCAGGCAGATGAAAGCCGAACAGAGCTGCATCCTATTATAAACGAGCGACATATAACAAAGAAAGCTTGCAGTATTACAAATATGAAAGGTGAATGTAAGAGACATCCATGGCACACTTTTGTGGAATTTCCTATAATTTCTGTAGAGATGAGGTGCTGTTATGAAATTTTCAAAATTGGCTTTACGGAATGTAAAGAAAAGCTATAAGGATTATTTTGTCTACTTTATGACACTGATGTTTTCCGTGTGTCTGTTTTACACCTTCAATTCCTTTTCCTCTCAGGAGCAGGTGTTGAATCTGAGTACGTCCCAGTCAACCGTATTAAAGACGGTCGGACAATTTATGAATGTACTGTCTGTGTTTGTTGCGATTGTACTGGCGTTCCTGATCCTGTATGCCAATAATTTTCTGATTCGCAGAAGGAAACAGGAGTTTGGAATTTACATGCTGCTGGGAATGCCGAAACGCGATATTTCCAGAATCCTTGTATATGAGACAATGGCAGTCGGATTTCTTTCCCTGCTGAGTGGTTTGTTGCTGGGCGGGCTTTGTTCCCAGCTGCTGGGAGTCTTCAGTGCCGGGATGCTGCAGGTATCGATGAGCTTTCGTTTGATGTTTTCCATACCGAGTGCGATTACAACGATTGTATCCTTTACGGTGATATTCGTCATCATCATGCTGTTAAATACCAGAGTGATCGCAAAGGTGAAGCTGATTGACCTGCTGCAGTCGAAAAAGAAAATGGAAAAAGCAAGAATACGCAGACCCTGGGTATCTGTGCTTGTCCTGTTGATTTCTCTGACACTGCTTGGGACTGCCTACTATCTGGCAACTTCTTCGCTGCAGACATTTGCAGTCATGCTTGTACCGATTCTGATAATTGGCGGTATCGGTACAATCCTGTTCTTCATGTCTCTGTCAGGCTTCCTGTTACAATTTATCCGTTTCAGTAAACGAACCTATTATCGCAATCTGCATATGGTCGTGCTGCGGCAAATCAATGCGAAAATCAGCTCGGCAAGTACCTTTATGGGAATTGTCTGCCTCATGCTGTTGCTTGCTATCGGTGCACTGTCCTGCGGCTTTTCTCTGCAACACAGCCTGGTTGACAGTGTGGATCAGACGACACCGTATATGTATACGTACATGCAGGATGAAAATATAAGCGAAAAGGATATGAAGCAGCTGCTGTCGCTGCAGGAGGTTAAACGCTGGAACAAGGTGAATGTGTATACCGAAAAGAAAACAGTAAAAACAATTCTACCGCTTATGGAAGGCTATGATACGGATAAGCTGTATGCCGGTGCACCCTTGGAATATATCTCACTGAGCGAGTACAATACAGCGATGGAAGCACAGGGAAATAAGCCTGTATCCATCGACAGCAGGGAAGCTTTTTTCATCAGTGCAAAGGATGATATTTTGGATGCTCTTACAACTGCGGGCGAGGAGCATAAACCGATAGCTGTCTATGGTCAAAAGCTCAAGCTGGTGAACGCTCAGAAAACCTCCAGCTTTCTCTGCACCAGCCCTATGCCGGAAATCATGCTGGCCTTGGTTGTGCCGGATGCGATTGTTCAATCCCAGGCTATCGACAGAACCTATTGGAATATCGATCTTGCCAGTGAAGCACAGACTTCGGCATATCAAACAAGAGTCGAGAAGAATTTCACGGACTATGCAAAGCAGACGGGAATGCAGGATTACCGATATTCCGGAACCACACGGGACGAGGTCAGGGAAAGCTCTCTGGGCTCCGGCATGCTCTTTGTTTACATCGGACTGTATCTGGGCATCGTATTTCTGGTTTCCAGTGCAGCAGTTCTGGCATTGCAGCAGCTGAGTGATGCGGACGACAGCAAGTCCAACTACGATATTCTGCGCAAAATCGGAACACCGCAAAGGATGATCGATCATTCCATTCTGGGGCAGATCGCTATATATTTCATGCTGCCGCTCAGTCTTGCCATTGTGCATGCCATGGTGGGTGTACCGGTGGTATCCGGTGCCTTCTCCTTTCTGTTCGGTCTGCAAAACATGTGGAAAACAAATTTAATGACAGCCGGCGTCGTTCTGCTGATTTACGGAACATATTTCCTGATTACGTATTACGGATATCGAATGGCGGTGCAAGGTCCAAAGCATAAACAGAAGAAGCTTTCAGATTAACAGGGCTTGTGCAAGGCTTTCAATCAATGTTCCCTGATGCTTATCTGCTTTCTAAGTATAGTTGGGGAATGCATTCTGATGATATCCATGTTTATTTAAAAAATCCTGCGCAGCTGTGTATTTCCTTGTTGGCGGTATACAGCTGTAATGCCTCATAATACATGCCGCATATTTCACTGACAGTAACACGATAGTTGCCACGGTCTGCTTGCTTGTACTTCCGTTGTGAGATGCAGGATGCAAAGTGAGATAAAGCTGAAGGATAACAGGGATCAATTTCATTTGAAGCGATGGAATTATCCCTTTTTTACGTGCTGCTTCAAGCGTACCCAAACGCGTATGAGCTTTCTGGCAGTGTATGCCTTTAACGTATTCCAAGGCGGTGTTTACTAAAGGAAACATTATGAGATATACTGGGAAATCCCTGTTTGCAATGCAAAAGCATAAAAAAGCAGATGATTTTTTGGAAATACCATCTGTACTATGAAGTTTACATAAGACGATTTCCACGTTATCTTAAATGGAATACGTAAATAGCATAGGAACAGGGAATAAAAATGGAAAGGCTTCATCATGAGGTTTTTTTGTTTTATGTATAAAAGGGTCCCTATGCGAGTCTTTTTATTTATGAAGATAATCTGTAGTAATTGAGATAATTATATAAATGGATTGCTTTATGTATGAGGCAGCAATTCCATGTGTATCACACAACGCGGGTTGCAGCGAATGGAATGCCACTGTTTTATGGAATCATGCTATGCGCGGGTGAACAGTCTTCTGCTTTATTTATTTCCAGAAGGAAGCAGTCCGCAAACAAAGAGGAAGAATATGGATGCAAATTGCCCCAACTGCCTGAAAAAGAATACTGCTGATGCCTGCATCCGATGAACGAATCCCTTCAGCTATAAAAAAACATACAGCTATAGATAAGATGAACTGCCATATCGTGCATCGTGTAAATTCTGGTATAGGTATGACAAACTGCCTTCATGGTACTGCCTGAGAAAATTCCGTGTGAAGATTTATTGACAGAATTTCGTTCCAGAGGTATAGTTAGGTAGCTAATAATTAGGATGCTAATTATGGAGGTGGCACTATGAAAACAGCATTTCACTTTATGATGTTTAAAACCTTTCACGCACAGAGAAACAGAATCCGTCAGAATATGCAGGAATTCGGATTATCTCCGGGACAGCCAAAGGTTTTGCGCTATGTGGCAGCGAATCGCAACTGCATGCTGAAGGAAATCGCAGCAGCCTGTGATGTGGAGTGTGCAACGGTTTCCCGGATTCTCAATAATCTGGAGGAACAGAACATGCTGAAGCGTCACGTGGTGGAAACCAATAAGCGGGCTTTATCCATGCAAATTCTGCCAAAGGGAGAACAGGCATTGGCAGCCTGGGAAACACACTGCCGTCAGGTGGAAGCCGAGTCCTTACAGGGCTTCAGTGAACAGGAAAAGGAACAATTCCGGGAATATCTGGGAAGAATGTATCATAATCTGACTGGAAAACAGCTGGATTGATTATGAAAGAATTGTAAGTGAGGAGGAAAACAGATGTTGAAACGAATGTGGCCCTATATGAGCCGATATAAAAAATATCTGGCGATCAGCTGCTTCTGTGTAGTGGCGGAAACAGTGTTTGAATTGATTATACCGATTATCATGGCAGATATCATTGATATCGGTGTTGCGAATGCAGATAAGGATTACATCCTTATAAAGGGAGCGCAGATGATAGCATGTGCTTTGATTGCTCTTGTGCTCGGAATCCTATATGCCCGTTATGCCGCAACTGCCGGACAGGGCTTTGGCGCAGAGCTGAGAAAGGATGAATTTGCGAAGGTGCAGAGCTTTTCCTTTGCGAATACGGATCACTTTTCCACATCCTCGCTGATTACCAGACTGACGAGTGATGTGACGATTTTACAGACTGCTATCAGCAACGGAGTTCGTCCCATCGTGCGCTCTCCCGTTATGCTGCTGACCGCACTGGTGCTGACCTTTACGATCAATGCGCAGCTTGCCATCGTCTTTTTGATTGCGATTCCCGTCTTAGGGATAGCTTTGTTTGTAATTGTGCGAAGGGTGGGACCGCTGTATCGCCTGATGCAGGCATCCATAGATAAAGTGAACACCATCGTACAGGAAAATCTGAATGCGATTCGCGTTGTTAAATCCTACGTTCGCGGAACCTATGAAGAAGAGAAATTTGAAGAGGTCAATAACAATCTGCGCTCTGCAAGTGAGCGGGCATTTCGCACCTCTGTATGGAATCTGCCACTGTTTCAGCTTGTTATGTATACAACGGTTGTCTGTATCATCTGGTTCGGCGGGAACATGATTTTCGCTGATACGATGAAGGTGGGAGAGCTGACCGGATTTCTGAGCTATGTATTGCAGATTCTGAATTCTCTGATGATGATCAGCAATGTTTTCTTGATGCTGACAAGATCCATTGCCAGCGGTGAACGTATTCTTGAGGTGCTGGATGAGGAAGTGGATATCCGTGATCTGCCGCAGGCGGAGGCATCTGTGAGCTGCGGGGATATCGAATTTGATCATGTATATTTCAAATACAAGGAGGAGGCAGAGGAATTCGTTCTGAGTGATATAACACTGCATATTGAAAAAGGCAGCACGGTTGGAATCCTGGGAGGTACCGGTTCTGCCAAAACCACACTGGTACAGCTGATTCCAAGACTTTATGATGTCAGCGATGGGGAAATCCGTATTGATGGAAGGAATGTACGCGAGTATCCGGTAGAACATCTGCGTGATGCTGTGGGAATGGTGCTGCAGAAGAACACGCTGTTTAGCGGAACAATACGTGAAAATCTGTTATGGGGAGACGCACATGCAAGTGATGAAGATATTGCATGGGCATGCCATATCGCGTGTGTGGATGAATTTATCAGCAGCTTTCCAAAGGGCTATGATACTGATCTTGGACAGGGAGGCGTCAATGTGTCCGGTGGTCAGAAGCAGCGTCTTTGTATTGCGCGGGCATTGCTGAAGCGTCCTAGGGTGCTGATCTTTGATGATTCCACCAGTGCTGTTGATACCGCCACGGAGGCGAGTATCCGTGAAGGACTGGCATCCCTGACGGATACGACAAAAATCATAATCGCACAGCGTGTTACCTCTGTTCAGCATGCTGATCAGATCGTTATTCTGGACGATGGAAAAATACATGCTATCGGTACGCATGACACCCTGCTTGCGTCGGATCCAATTTATCAGGATATTTACTATTCCCAACAGGAAGGAGCTGGTTTATAATGGCAAGACAGATTACAGGTAAAAAGCCGAAGGATATGAAGAAGACCATACGCACCTTTCTGCGTTATCTGGGAAATCATAAGTTTGCGCTGCTGCTTGTCGGTGTACTGGTCATTGCCAGTGCAGGAGCGAACCTGTACGGCACCTATCTGCTGAATCCGATCATTGATAATTACATTCTTCCGCATGACTATGACGGGCTGGTGCGTGCAGTCCTGTTCATGGGGCTTATGTATGCAGGAGGCGTACTTTGTACAGCGGTATACAAGCAGCTGATGACACATACGGCGCAAAGCATCGTTAAGGAAATTCGGGAGGATTTGTTTTCCAAGATGCAAAAGCTCCCTCTTCGCTTCTTTGATACCAATACACACGGAGATGTCATGAGTCATTTCACCAATGATCTTGATACGGTACAGGATGCCTTGAATAACTGCTTTGATAATCTGATCCAAAGCTTTGTGATGATTACAGGAACACTGCTTGCCATCTTCCTGCTGAATTGGAAGCTGTCGCTGATCGTGATGTTTTTCATGATTATCATGTATCTGATGATCCAATATTTCAGTAAAAAGAGCAAATATTATTTTTCTCATCAACAGGCCGCCATGGGAAAGCTGAACGGGTTTATTGAGGAGATGGTTGACGGTGTCAAGGTGGTTAAGGTGTTTAACCACGAACAGAAAAATTATGAGGAATTTGAACGTCGGAATGAACGTCTGCGCAAGGCGAGTACAGAAGCCTTGACCTATTCTGGGAGAACGATTCCAACCGTTGTCAGTATTTCTTATTTTAACTATGCCATTGTCGCATGTATCGGTGGATTCTTTGCGATTGGAGGAGAAATCGGACTAGGAGCACTTGCTTCCTATCTGGTGTATGTACGCCAAACAGCGATGCCCATCAATCAGTTTACCCAGCAGCTGAATTTCATATTGGCCGCAATGGCCGGTGCGGAGCGCATCTTTGATATGATGGAGGAATGCGAAGAGGTGGATGAAGGACGTGTTACACTGACCCGTGTTCGGAAGCTGGAAACCGGCAGCTTGCAGGAATGTCAGGAATATACCGGGCATTGGGCATGGCGGCATCCGCATGAGGATGGCAGTGTGGAGCTGGTGGAGCTGCGTGGGGATGTGCGCTTTCATGATGTTGTCTTCGGCTATGAGCCGGGGGTTACGATATTAAAGAAAATCAATTTATATGCAAAACCGGGACAGAAGATTGCTTTTGTAGGTAGCACCGGTGCAGGAAAAACGACAATCACCAATCTGATCAATCGGTTTTACGACATTGAAAGCGGCAGCATTACCTATGACGGTATTGATGTTAAGCTGATTCACAAGGATGATCTGCGCCGTTCTATATCCATTGTTTTGCAGGATACGCACCTGTTCACCGGTACAATAGCGGATAATATTCGTTATGGCAATCTGCATGCGGATATGGATGATGTGATCAATGCGGCAAAGCTTGCCAATGCACACAGCTTTATCAAACGTCTTCCAAACGGCTATGATACGATGCTGAGCGGGGACGGCGCAAATCTTTCTCAGGGACAGCGGCAGCTGCTTGCTATCGCTAGAGCGGCAATCGCAAATCCACCTGTGCTGATTCTGGATGAGGCAACCAGCTCAATCGATACACGTACCGAGAAGCTGATTGAAAAGGGAATGGATCGTCTAATGGAAAATCGAACGGTTTTCGTGATTGCGCACCGCCTTTCTACGGTACGTAATTCCAATGCGATTATGGTGCTGGATCACGGAGAAATCATAGAGCGTGGAAGTCACGATGAGCTGCTGGAGGATAAAGGAAGATATTATCAGCTATATACGGGACAATTTGAATTGGATTGAGAAAGGATGGAATGGTATCTCATGAAAAAGGGGATACCTTTTCTATTGGAAGCGTGCAATAGGGAGGAAGAAGGTGTATGGTTATTAAAACTAGATTGTATAATTATACTGATTATGTTATACTGTAGGTGTAATTTGAATGCTTAGTTTTATTCTTTAGAAAATGGAGGTAACCCTATGAACCAAGAAAAAATTGCTGTCCTCGTCGATACCTGCTGTGATGTCCCACAGACATTTGTAGAGCAGTACCATATGTATGTCATCCCGTTGAAGGTAATATATAAGGATGCAGAATATCTCGATGGTGTTGATATCACACCGGAACAGGTATATCAGGGATTGGAGAAAGAGGTTCCGAAGACCTCGCTGCCAAGCGGGGAACGTATCGCGGAAATTTTTGACCAGATTCGTGCGGACGGCTTTCAAAAGGTAATCGCCATTACGCTGTCCAGCGGCTTGAGTGGGACGAATAATATGATTCATCTGATAGCGGATCAACTGGAGGATATGGAAGTGTTTATCATGGATACGAAAAACATATCCATTGGCGGTGGATTTCATGCCATTCAGGCAGCACGCTATATTGAAGATGGTCTGTCCTTTGATGAAATTAAAGCCAAGCTGATGCGCGGTATTGATCAATGCAAGGTTTTCTTTGTAGTGAAGACACTGGAATACCTGCAGAAGGGGGGAAGAATCGGTCTGGTCGCCTCGCTGTTTGGAAATGCCCTGAATTTGAAGCCGATCATCTCCTGTAATGATGAGGGAATTTATTATACGGTGGCCAAGGTACGTGGAAGAAAGCAGTCGATCACGAAGACAAAGGAGCTTGCTTTGGATTTTGCGCAAGGACATAAGCGGTATAATGTTGCTATTATGCACGGAGATGCACAGGAGACTGCTGAGGAGATTCGTGACTGTATCATGAAAAAGCTGCCCGGTACGGATGTGTTTATTATGAAACAGGTATCTCCTGTTCTGGGGGTGCATACCGGTCCTGGTACGCTGGGAATCTGTGTGCAGATATTGGATGAGGCTTAATCAATACAAGAAACAGAAGACGGTATTATGCGGACTTCTGTTTTTTTTATCACGGATATCGCAGCTTTACAAAGAGCGGCAACGGATTTACAACTACACGCGTAAATACAATGATTTCTTCCTTTGAAGGAGATAGCTTTTGCATATGGAAAGAGACTGAAGAATTCAGGGATTCTTCTGGCTGACGGACGTATGAAAAAGACGAGGAACTATATTGATGAACATACAGCTTAATACGTCTAATCCAGGTAATTGTCAAAACGTAGAAAGCTAGCTTTGATTGTCATTTTCTATGTTTTCTGGATTGGTTTTATGATAGGTATAGCATTGTTTTGATAATTCCATTTATATTTTGCAGTATAGGATGGATTTTTTGATAAAAAAGAAAAATAAATGTTGACTTACAGCCGGTTTGAATATAAACTATTAGTTAGGCACTTATGCCCTTGTAGCCCCGGAAACTACATAGGAGGATATCAACATGCGCCAAACAACATTTGCAAAACCTGCTGAAGTTGAACGTACTTGGTACGTTGTTGACGGAACAGGTAAGACATTAGGTCGTTTAGCTACAGAAGTAGCATCAGTATTAAGAGGAAAACACAAACCTACTTACACACCAAACGTGGACTGTGGTGATTTTGTTATCGTAACGAACGCTGACAAAATTGAGCTTACAGGAAACAAGCTGGACACTAAAAAATACTACAACCACTCTGGTTATGCAGGAGGACTTCGTACACGTACTGCACGTGTCATGAAGGACAACTATACGGTTGAATGGGTCGAAAGAGCTATTTACGGTATGTTACCTCACACAAAACTGGGTGACAAAATGCGTAGACACCTGTTTGTTTACGAAGGTAGTGAACATCCACACACAGCTCAGAAACCAGTAGAGCTGAAAATCAAAGGTTAGGAGGAATAAGAAATGGCAGCTAAGAAAAATACAGTAACTTACAATGGTACAGGACGCCGTAAAACTTCTGTTGCTCGTGTCTTTATGACTCCGGGTAGTGGTAACATCTCTGTTAATGGGAAAACATTAGACGAGTATTTGCCACTGGAAACTTTACGTATGGTTGTTCGTTCACCACTTGAATTAACAGAAACTTTAGGTCAGTTTGATATTAAAATCAACGTTCAAGGTGGAGGTTATACAGGTCAGGCTGGTGCAATGCGTCACGGTATCACACGTGCTTTAATGGAAGCTAGTGCTGATTATCGCCCTGCACTGAAAGCAGCAGGATTTGTTACACGTGATTCCCGTATGAAGGAGCGTAAGAAATACGGTCTGAAAGCGGCACGTCGTGCTCCTCAGTTCTCAAAACGTTAGTAATAATTGTTGTGAGAAGATTAGAGAAGTATTTAGACTTTGTGAGAAGTTTAGATGCTTCTTTTTTTTTATAAAATACAGGACATATAAAATTTGTTCAAGTAATATGATATCTATAGATTTTATGAACTTTGTTTTGATGAAATAAGAGGAAGTTGATGATATAGTGATTTAATCAATAAAACTATAAATAAAGAAAGTGACATTATGAACGATACAGTAGAAAGAAATGAAGTTGTTCAATTTAAGGAGTGAGATTTTGTATGATGTACTGTTTCACCTGATAATGAAACAGTATGGTTAAATTAAAAGCAAATAGCTAGTTTGTTTGGGATTGATACTAATTTGATCCATCCTGAATATGCACCTTTAGGTATTATAGACTATAAGACTGGAATCTCAAGAAAGTCTTTCAATAACTGGTGGAGAGATAGAGCTATTCCTGCGTCACGAAGCAAATTTAAAGACGTGTTGGAAGAGTTAGATATCACCAATTCGATTGAGTTATTAGAGAGATGTTTTGGTTTGAGTTTGAGTGATCAGTATTGGATAAAAGAGAAGGAGTCATCTGCAACATGGGAAAAAGTGAATTTTTTTACGAATGATTTCAGTGAAGATATGGGAAAACTTTTGATGGGTGAAATTGAATATACCGATAGCCTTGATATGTTCAGTCCGGATAATTCAAGCGATGGGAATCTAAGAAAAAAATGGAAAATAATCAATGGCAAGAGATGCCTGATTAAGAGCGGAAATACACTAAACAATCAGGAGCCTTATAATGAAATCATTGCAACCAAATTGTATGAGCGAATTCTAGATGAAGATGAGTTTGTACCTTATTGGTTGATAGAAGAAAAGGGAATCGCTTATTCCTGTTGTGAAACGATGGTTAGTGAAAACGAAGAATTAGTACCTGCCTTTTATATTAATGCCACGCATAAATTACGAGGAATTGAGTCCTTGTATGAGCATTATATAAATGTGTGTTGTGAACTTGGAATTCCTGATGCAAGAATAAAAGTTAATAAGATGCTGGTATGTGATTATATACTTGGAAACTATGATCGCCATTACCGAAATTTTGGTGCAATCAGAAATGTCCTTGATTTAACATGGGAAAGAATAGCACCTATATACGACAGCGGTAGTTCATTATGGGCAACTACACCTACACAGTTGATCGGTACAACATATAAGAGTAAGCCATTCAAAGCAAAGGCAGAAGAACAGCTGCATTTGGTAGAGGAGCTGTCTTGGCTGAATAAAGATAAGTTAATTGATTTTGATAAAACGGTTTATGAAATGCTTGATAAAAATCCTTTCGTGGATGAAGAGAGAAAGTCAGCAATCTCTATTCAGGTCAAAGGTAGAATTGAAAAAGTTATTGAAAGACAGGCAAGCTTAAATAGAATAAATGAAATGGGCTTGCAGGAGCTACTATTTAGATTATAATGATAGGAGATATTTTTTTCTATCATTATCTTTTTGTGCTAAATTGCTTAATAGGAGTTTATGAGTTTTTTATGAATCCTTTATGAAGTAAGGGATAGAAAACTATGGATTCAATGCGTATGTGCAACTATGTACACACATGAAAGCCCATTTATGTTTTTTTTGTGTTTCCATGAGAGGTATTGGAGTATGTGTTTAAACAGGTAATAGGCAACGAACGTTAGCCTAAGTAGTATAAGATACTTACAGCTCTATATAGGAAATTGCAAAAGATTCACCTTAAATTGATTGGTAATCTTATAGAAAGAAGCTGTATTATTATTGATCTGGTGAAAATACATTTTACGAAATAAGCCATTCTGTTATAATGAAGGTAGATGAAACTAGAATTCGATAAGGGAGAAAAGCAGATAATGAACAATAAAGTAAAGCCCAAAAAGGTAACTAAAATTGTATATAATTGTTTGATTTTCTTTATTGCTATACTAGCCTTCATACGTTGGATGAGTGCCTTTGATAATAGCATCGTGGTTATAAATGCAGAAATAAATTCTCATATTTCAAATTTTGCATTAAGCTTGGTGTTCTATTTGGGTGTTGGCTTTCCTTGGATTTTGCAAAAAAAGCCATTTAATAAAATAATATTATTGGGCTTGTTTATTATTATCGCAAATGTTATATGCGAAACAGTAATGGGCTTTATGAACACAACTGATATCCTGGATGCAATATATGGGATAGCCGGAACTTTCATAGGCTTTTGTTACTTCTTCGTGATAAACAAATACGGACTAGAAGATATTCATGAGGAAAGGTAAGATCATATAAATCATGTTTATGAGATTGGTATAGAGCGTAATAAAAATTGGAATTTTATGAGGTAATTATATGGACGAAGAATATACGTTAATAAAAAGTGAATGTTTGAGATCAAATACGAAGAATCCTATTGAATTGATAATAAGCATAATGGAAAAGGATTATATAAATATACATGGACCTGAACATCATGTTTTAGATGGTTCCTGCTTTTTGACTGCTATGCATAATGCAGGTGTTGAATTTGAGTTAGATCAAGCATTAGACGAAATGATAGTCAGAGGTAAAAAAATGCCAGGAGCCACCTGTGGTCAATGGGGGATGTGTGGTTCTTCTGCTTCTGTTGGAGCAGCACTAGCAATTATTCATGAAACTGGACCTTTAAGCAATACTCAATATTACAAAGATAACTTAAGCTATGTATCAAAAGCATTAGGAAAACTTGCTGATGTAGGTGGACCAAGGTGTTGTAAGAGAAATGCATTCTTATCTATATTAACTGCTATTGATTTTGTTAATGAACGATATGGGATTGCATTAGCGAAACAAGAAGTCGAATGCACATTTTCTGATAAAAACAAGCAATGCATCGGTATGAGGTGTCCATTTTATAAGGGGGGAGCTAATGATTAAAAAATTAAAAGTCGCATTTGTATGCGTTCATAATTCTTGTAGAAGTCAAATTGCAGAAGCATTAGGAAAGTTATTAGCTTCTGATGTATTTGAATGCTATTCAGCAGGAACTGAAACAAAGCCACAAATCAATCAGGATGCTGTAAGATTAGTTAAGGAAATTTATAATGTTGATATGGAAAAAGCACAATATCCTAAATTATTAAGTGATATTCCTAAAGTGGATATCGTGATAACTATGGGATGTAATGTTGATTGTCCATATCTTCCTTGTTCGCATAGAGAAGATTGGGGATTAGAAGACCCTACTGGTAAAAAGGATGAGGAATTCATTAAAGCTATCAAAACGATCGAAACAAAAATCTATGCTTTAAAAGCAAGCTTCAAGTGTTAAATTCCAGTTTATATATTCCACATAGCTAGCATCCGATAAGAGGTTACAGACGATTACCTGAAGCTTTCTTATAGCATATCAGAAAACTTCTGAGATATAACTTTTATCGCATTATCATTTCAAGGATACTCTCTCCAGCTTTTCTAGAAATGGAAAAAAGCCTTTGTGTATAACCTTTACAACTGATTCGATTTTCTTTTCACACAAGCATATATGTCATTGTAGCGACCATCTTAAACTGATCATGGGACATATGAAAGCTACTCCTATCTAATAGATTTGCCGCCTACGTGTCCCCTTGCCAGAACCTGCCCACACGCGCTTCAGCTGCCACGATACGCTCTATAAAATAATTCCTTCGTTTAAAGAATCAGTATACACCTAATACTTATCATCTTCAGATAAAGTCAGACAGTGCTGGGGACTATCGCCTCCTGTCCTCAAATAGAAAAAGGAAACGATAAGATCTGGAATCATGAAGTATTCTCATACGTAGAATAGCATAAAATATCATGCATGAAAATGAAAATACTGTTAAACTTTTTCTATAAGAAACTTTGAAAAAGGAAGGGATTCTATGAAGTATACAAAAGCAACAGCACGCATTTTAAATTTAGCCGGTTCAAGCTATGAAATCGGCTATCGTCTTGGAAAGGTGATTTCAAAAGACAATGTATGGCGGGAAAGGTGTGTATCTCACCCTTACACAATGAATCAGAATAGGTTTGAAAACATAAACCGTCTATTGGATATCTGGTGTCCGGGGCTACGTGATGAATTAAGAGGAATTGCAGATGCACTTCACATGGAAGCCAAGGAATTATATTTCTATCATATGACACATCTCGTACCGAATTGTTCACAAATCGCGGTATGCTCCACTATCACAAAGGATAAAAAGCCTCTGCTTGCACGCAATTTTGAGTTTTCCAACGATATTGAGGATTTTACTTTCATGAAAACCTGTGTAGCTGGCAAATACCGGCATATGGGTACCTCAATTTTGGCATCAGGGCGAGATGATGGCATGAATGAGCATGGATTGGCAGTTACCATGACCTCCTGTGGAATACCCGTTGTGGATTTGCCATATATGCAAAAGCCCAGCATAGAGGGCCTGCAATATTGGGTTGTTGTAAGAGCTCTTTTAGAAAACTGCCGCAATGTACAAGAAGCATTATCGTATATAAAGGATATGCCAATCGCCTTTCACATGAATATGATTATTCTTGACAGGGAAGAGCATGCTGCTCTGGTTCAAACCTTTGCAGGTAAGAAAGCTATCCGCTGTATAACAGCAGAGGATGCGCTGTTGTTCACAACAAATCATGCAGTATTGGAGGATTTTAAGCATCTGGAATCAGGTGCCTTTAAGCACAGTCTGCATCGGTATCGCTATATTGAAGAGAAATTATCCGATCAAACGGATATCACACGAAATACCTTAAAGGAAATGCTGTTATCCGACTATCCTGAGGGGCTGTGCTTTCATCATTATAACGAAAGCTTTGGTACAACAAAAAGTATGATACTGTCTCCTTTTGATAATACGATTGAGTTATGCTGGGGCGGACTTGCCAGGAATACCTGGACATGTTATTCTTTAGATGCTATACAGGAGGAACAAAGGTGTATTTCCCTTGCTGTAGAAATGGATCATAAGGATATTTTGGAATGGATTCCCCTATAAAAAGGAGCAGCTTATGGACTATAAAAGAGTGCTGGAGCAGGCAGTGATTTATATAGAGCAGCATCTGAATGAAGCATTGAGTGTCGAAGAGGTCTCCAAAGTTACCGGCTATTCCTATTATCATTTGAATCGTCAGTTTATTGCTATCTTAGGGGAAAGTATAGGGAGCTATATAAAGAAGCGCAGACTGGCGAATGCTGCACAAAGGCTTCTTTATACAGATGATAAGATCATCACGATTGCTTTTGACAATAATTTTGAATCGGCTGAAGCATTTAGTCGTGCATTTAAAACGGTTTATAAAGTGAACCCATCAACGTATCGAAGAAATCGCATTCACACCTTCACCTCTGGAAAACAGCGATTGGATGACGAGAAAATAACGCACTTACTGGAGCATATCAACGTTCATCCAAATATTGTAGAGCTGCCGGAAATTGAGATTGCAGGCATACGCACTGAGGTATACCTTCATCAGGAAGAGCTGAAGGGGCATTGGGAAACCTTTTATAAGCTGCTTCCAGCACAATACAGAATGCGCAGAAGGTTTGGTATTTATGAATCCTTTGACAAACTGAACCATTATATGATTCATGAGGATATGCAATTTCATGAAGTGTTCGGTTTCGAGGTAAACACAACAGACAGAATTGCAGATGACTTTGTGCGTAGCACGATTCAAAAAGGGCGTTACGCGGTATTTACGCATCACGGCAGTTTACATACACTTTCGCAGACGATTGATTATATCTGGGGAACATGGATTCTTTCAACGAAAGAGGTGCTTGATACCAGAGATTCTTTTGAGCTGTATGATGATCGGTTTCTCGGATATGATGAGCCAGATACAGAAATTGATATTTATGTAGCGATACGATAAACGCAATCATGCAGAATGAAGAGCGCAAACGTATGATGATGCTCTCTTGATAATAATTAAATATGGAAGAATTGTTGATTTAAAGAAAGGAGGATACCTTATGCTGTATATGGCAACATATCCATCACCTGTTGGAAAAATAACATTGGCTTCTGATGGTGATAGCATCATCGGATTGTGGATAGAGGGACAAAAGTATTATGGCAGTACTCTGTCAGAAAAGAGCATCATGCGGGAGGATATACCCGTATTGGTATCCGCAAAGAAGTGGCTGGACAGATACTTTGCGGGTGAAAGACCTTTGATAGAGGAACTGCCTCTGTCAATGAATGGTGGAAAATTTCGACAGAGCGTGTGGAGGCTTTTATGTCAGATTCCATACGGAGAGGTGGTCACCTATGGGGACATTGCAAGGAAAATGGCAGTTATCATGCAGAAGCCAGGGATGTCTGCGCAGGCAGTTGGCGGTGCTGTTAGCCACAACCCGATATCCATTATCATCCCCTGTCATCGCGTGGTTGGCACAAATGGCAGCTTGACTGGCTATGCAGGAGGAATCGATGTGAAGATCAAATTGCTTACATTGGAGGGCGTTGATATGAAGAAGCTGTATATTCCAAAGAAGGGTACGGCTTTATAGCGGATAAATTTCTTATAGAAACTGCAATATGGTGATTATGATATGCATGCTGCAGTTTCTTATACATCACAAAAAAAACAGCTTCCTAAAGGATATGCTGCTGAAAAAGCTGTGCAATCGATAACAGGAAGTGCTTTTGATTTAGGGCGAAGGGATCTAAGATGAGACAAGCGTTTCATATACTAAGTTGACATGACTGAAGATGTGCTATGTGAGAAACGCTAGCATGCTTTGAACAGCATGCATCCAATCCTGTTATGTACAAAACATAGTGGAAAACAGGATGTTGTCATATGAGCAATGCAAAGATAAGCACATGTCTTGTATATGATTGATAAATCTCTATAGTAAAAGGAATACATGCATGAACCTGTAAGAATGGATCAGCATATATTCCTTTTCGTTTATTTGTTTTTTTGCGGATAATAGCTTTTCAAGAAGGCTTCCTTAAATTCCGCAAATCGATCCTCTAAAATTGCCTGTCTTGTATCCTCCGTCAGGCGAATAATAAAGCGTAGATTATGTAGAGAGGCAAGGCGATAATATTTTCGCTTATCCTCAATATTACCGGATTTCCACAATGCACGAAGCTCTCCGCGAGTCCATCCGGCTTTACAGGTAGGACAGTCACAGTTCTCATCCAGCAGCAGCGGGCTGTCTGTAAACTTCGCCAGATTGAACGGACCGTGCTTCGTATACAGCTTCCCATGTCTTGCTTCACGGGTTGGTGCCACACAATCGAAGGTATCTGCCCCCATTTCTGTACCAATCAGAATATCGTCAGGGTGGGAAAGGCCAAGCAGATGCCGCGGCTTGTTTTCCGGGAGCTCTTCACAGCACCAGCGCAAAATTTCACCAAGGCTCTCCTTCAAAAATGCGCCACCAAGACCATAACCGTCAAAATCCATTTCGGCAAATTTTCTGGCAGTGGAGCGTCGCAGGTCCTCCCAGCGCCCTCCCTGCAGGACGCCATAAAGAGACTGATGATAGCCAAGCTCATCACAGTGCTTTTTATGTTCCTTTATACTGCGGATTGCCCAGCGCTCTGTACGAGCCAAAGCCTCTACGTTGTATTCGTAGCTATCCGCAAGGGATGTCAGCTCATCATAGGCCATGTGAATATCAGCACCGATTCGACATTGAATTTGCATGGATTCCTCAGGCCCGATGAAATCCTCCTGCTCTGTAAACGGATCATGGAAGTGGACGCCATCCTCTGTAACATGCGCAAGTCGATCCTTGGGGTCTGTATTGATCACATCATTTTCTCGTTTCATACTGACAACTTTTCCCATACCGGATCCCAGTGACATCACCTGAAATCCTCCGGAATCTGTCAGGGTAGGTCCGTTCCAGCCAGACCATGCCGCAAGTCCTCCATGCTTGGCAATCTCGAAGGAGGCATTGCGTAGGTGATATCCATTACTCAGCATAGCCTGTGCCTGAATCTGGTACATATCCTCCATAGCCACAAACTTTACTTCACCCTTTGTTCCAACACTCATAAATGCCGGGGTTTTGATATCCCCGTGCGGTGTATGAATGATGCCGGCACGACCAAGCTTACCGGGAATTCGCTTTGTTATTTCAAAGCTGAATGTATTGTTATTCTTATATTCTGTCATCTGTCATCCTACCTCGTAAATGTTTTGCTATGAATGCCTCTATCGGAGAGAATACGATTTCAAAGCCAATTCCCAGAACATAGGCAAATACTGCCTGTGCCAGAAATTCCTGAAAAGTAAGAACGCCGATAAATGCAATTGTCTCGAATATGACACAATCGATAATATGCGCAAAGGCAGAGGAGCCAAGTGCACGCGCGATAAAGCTGGAAGCGAAGAGTCCGTTTCCATTTTTTAATCTGGTGAATATATAGTTGTTCAGGAAATTTGAACAAACATACGCACTCAGAGAACCGATAATAATGCGGGGGGTAAACCCCAGAACGCTCGCCATTGCAGTTTGCATAGTCCAGCCTTCATAGGGAGGAAGTGCAATTACTATATAAAATACGATAATCGCAAGTACATTTATAAAGAATCCAGCTAGGATAATATTTTTGGCAATCTTTTTTCCATAAAATTCAACAATCAAATCTCCGATAATATATGTAATCGGAAATACTACGACACCTCCATCAACAGCGATACCAAAAAAATTCCATAGCTTTACTGCTGCCAGGTTGGAAATCAGCAGCGTACTCGCAGAAATCGTTGCGAAATAAATCAAAAGCTTTAGTTTAAAATTTGACATGGAAGTATTATAACATAAAATTTTTAGAATGCGAACTATTGAATACTGTTCTGTAAAGTGATAATCATTTATCGTATTTTTTATTCGTGACTGTCTGGTGTGTTGTAAGGATGATTAGGCTCAGTCTGTAACTGTCTTGTCCTTGCGAAGTGCTGCTTGTGGAAAACCTGGAGGGAGTGTGAATCGGTTACTGTATGAATGCTGTATGCATTCATATTGAAGCCAGTTTTATAAGGGAAGGAGCAAGTGATGAATCTGGGCAGTGCACAGACCTTTGTATATGGCAGCATGCTTGATAATAGAGCTATTAGAAACATCAGAATTATAAACTTAGAAAATGACATTTATAAAGGAAGCATGTATAATGAAAATATACATAGGAAAGAAGGTAAGATTATGGATCAAAAATTGATGGATGCTATTACAGAAAAAACAAAGGAGCTTAGAGATGCAGTAACCTGCAGTGCAGAAGCAAAGGCAGCGGCGCAGGCATGGCTGGATGCGGTAGGAACCCAGCAAATTGAGTCAATGACACAGGCATATCTCAAAGAATTGGAGGAGGATATTGTTGCAATCGATGATTTGATAGCACTGGCAGAATCAGAACAGGGAAAACAGATATTCGGTGAAGAAAAGGCTTCCCAGGTGGCGGAGCATGCAAGAAAAATCAAGCAGGAGGGAGCGGTATATTGCGACTGTCCGGCGTGTGCAGCAGCTGCCTGTATTCTGGAAAAAAAGGAAGAGCTTCTTGAAGCTGTGAAAAGTTAAGAAGGAGTAGCTGGTCGATTCGTCTGTAACCCATAAGGATAGCAGGAAAAAAGGTTTCTGATTTCTATTGAGATAATGCAATAGAGCTGAAGCCTTTTTTATGCATAGATGTTTTGGTTTTACATGCTCTTTCATGCATGCTGCGTATGTAACATAATGAATTATGAAATGGATGAATAAAAAAACAATAAAAAGCTGTCACAGGAAAAGGTATTTCCCGTCAAATAAGGTGTAGGAAAAATAAGGAGGATGTATGGAAAAATTTATTATAACCTGTATGATGGGAATTGTAATTGGAGCTGTCGATATTCTGCCAATGGTGAAAATGAAGCTGGATAAGTATTCGATAGCATCGGCGTTTGTATTTTATTTTACCTTGCCGTTTATCATATTGAATACGGAGCTGTTCCATATGGTATGGTGGATAAAGGGAGGACTGCTTGGTGGAATACTTGCTCTTCCCATGATTATCATCGTATCCAAGGAGGATAAGAAATCTGGACTCCCCATGCTGATTATGTCAACCATGCTGGGAGAGGTTATCTCAATTCTGGCATATCTTTTCTCATGGTAGATGTAGTTGCTGTATAAAAAATCCCGGGCTGCTGTCAAAATGCACAGTGTCCGGGATTTTTAATAGCAAGGCTAAGGCTTTGGCGTGCTACTGCACCTGTAGTACACTGAAGACACCAGCCGGAGAGTTGGCAAGCAGGGAAGAGGTGTAAAGAAAGGACACCTGGACATCTGTGCTGATCAGTGTATTTACAAGAAATGTTCCGCTGACACTTACTGTTGGTGCAGTTAATGTGGCATTTGCACTTGTCGCAAAGCCTGTTTGGGAAACACCGTTAAGCTGTGGTGTAACACTGATTGCTCCTGCTACTGTTACTGATGCTTTTACAAGAAAGGAAACCTGATAGACATGTCCAGCGGCAAGATTGATTGCGGTTGTGCTTGCTGCTGAAATCGTTGTTCCATTGATAAAGGCGGTGGAAAACGTGATGAGAGAATTGCTGGCTATGGATGATGCGTTGACAGGAAACTGTCCATTCTGCGCTGTTGCTGTTGCTCCCGTGCTGCCGGTTGCCCCTGTTGGCCCGGTTATTCCGTTTGCTCCGGTTACACCGGTATTGCCTTGTGGCCCTGTTGCTCCGGTGGCTCCGTTCATACCTGTTGGCCCAGTATTTCCAGTAGATCCTGTTGCTCCTGTAGCCACATGAATTTATACCAAACTTTGCCGTTAATGTTAAGCGACTGGTTTATCAATCGGAATTTCATGGATGATTGCCTTTCTTTTAGGGTTTGTTTCCATTTGCTCCTTATTTGTTTCGATAAACTCAATCACTCTCATATAAGTGTCAGCAAAGTTAAATTTAATTGTTATGTGTTTATCTTCATGTACATAAATAGTATCTATTAGACAAACAAGTAAGTTGCGGTCTAACTCTTTTACGTTCTTGTAATCGAGAAAGTTTTTGAATAATGGATTATCATTTGTAACACCTTTTTCCATAAGCTTGATTTCTTCCTGTATAGTTTGGATAGAAGCTCTTATACGTTCAGCGTCAGTTTCAAATTTAGCTTTCATACGTCTAAATTGTTCTTGTGTAATATCGCCTGTTTTCCAATCTACATAGAGAGAATCAAGTACAGTGTTATTTTTTGATAATTCAGTTTGTTTTGTCCGCAATGCTTTTTCTAATCTATCAGACTTGTTATTTAAGTCTGGTAGGGTGTTGATTTCTTCAATTATTTGGCTCATATTCTCTACTAAGTCAATTTGCTTTTGAATAGCAATCAAGACTGCTTCTTGCAAGACATCTTCACGTATTGAATGTTTTGTACAAGCAGTTTTAGATTTATCACGATTAGTTCTACATACGTAATAATTCTTACCTTTAGCGCCTGTTCTGCTCATTGCTTTACCACAATCGGCACATTTTAAGAAACCAGCAAACAATGTAAGTGTTTTTGACTTAGGAGCTGTACGTGTATCACGCTTTTGTAACTCCTGTGCTTTTTCAAAAGTTTCTTTATCAATAATCGCTTCATGGGTGTTTTCAACAATGAACCATTCTTCCTGTGGTACTTGAATAGCTTCATGGACTTTGTAGCTTTTTATCCTCTGCCTGCCCTGTACCATATTTCCGATATAGACTTCATTGCATAAAATGGAAGTAATCGTCCTTGACGACCACATACCGTCATTGTTGTTTCCTGTTCTGCAATGGTACTTCAATCCCTTGCTGTTCTTGTAAGCTGTGGGATTTAAAATTCCTAGAGCATTCAACTGTTTAACAATACCATTCTTACTCATGCCCTCGTAGACGAACCACTGAAATATCTTTTTCACTATGTCTGTGGCTTCATCATCTACAATCAAACTGTTTTTATCTTCTGGTGATTTACTGTAACCATAAGGAGCAAACGCACCTATAAATTCTCCACGGCTACGTTTCATATTAAATACGCCACGTATCTTTTGAGAAGTCTGTCTGCAAAAATCATCATTGATAACATTTTGAATAGGAACTGCGATTGAGTTCATTGCTTCTGGGTTTTTGTAGCTGTCTAATGCTGGCAGGGATAAAGAGATAAAACGCACATTTAATTGTACGAATAACTGTTCCATATACATCCCAGCTTCAAGATAATTTCTTGATAAACGGGATGGGTCACGCACGATAACGCAATTCACTCTTTTAGATTTCACATCACCCAGCATACGTTGGAAATTTTCACGCTCGCTGTCTGTTCCTGTGTAGCCATCATCAATGTAAGTGTCAACCACTTCATACATACCATCGAAATTTTCTAAATAGGTATTTAGTTCCTTTAGCTGATTGTCAACACTGACACTAACGTCATTGCCATCCTCTCTGGATAGACGGATATAGAGAGCAATATACCATATAATTGAAGTAGTTTTTGAGGTTTCAGATTTTCTAATTCTAGCCATATTTTAGTTACCTTTAACCTCTATAACCACAGTTATATTTTACCATATTTTGCATATAAAATCATCCTGTTTTAAGGCTTTTTAAGTAACTTTTCATTTGGCTTTCAATCGTTTTTTCAGTGTCCGAAAACGCTACTTCAACTATGGTTTTACCGCATTGCATGATATATGGATTTTTGACTTCTTCTATGAATTTTTCAATTCTTTCAAAGATAGTACCAGTTTCATCAAGAGTAAGTTCACTCACATTTACTAGCGTGTCTTTTGGTGTTGAATCATAACTGACTTCTTGTAATGCTTTTAAACTCATTGTACTTATCAATGTAAATCCCTCCAATATCATTTTATGCAAGCACTTAGAAAATGCTAACACAAAGTAGTTTTTCATCAACTATATAATGCTATTTAAACAGACAGACGGCTTTGGAAGCTCCACAGGACTTTCACCTTTCCCATTCTTATGAGTAACCGCACCATGCGAGTGTATCATTATTCAGATATGCAGGTCATGACTGGCAACCTTTCCACAGGTCGCTTGCGGATCACTGGCGTGGGTCGCTCACTTTCTTTTAGGAAAGGTCATGGCGTGTCAGTCCGCTGGCTCACTACATATCAAACGTATCTATCTGTTTTATTTAATTTTCAAAGAACAACGACTATTTGTTAGCTTGATAAAGTCCACCTGTTCTATAGATAAACTTTAACTGGATAGCAACACAAACTATCCAATAAAGGACGCAGGAAAGGGGGTATGCGTCTTTGTATCAATGCCTTATGTTAGTTAGGCAGCTTCAAATTCCAGTACCTTTGCAATAAGTTTCGCTTCAAGACGGTTTTTCATATCCTCGTCAATGCAAATGTGGGAATTTCCAGCTTCATCATAGTAAGCTCTCATGCACAGGCTGTTGATATATCGTGCATAATGTTTCAACACCATATCCATTGCCATGCTATCGCCAAGTGAAGCCGATAAAATAACAGGATAGGGCAATAAGCCATTGCCTTTATGTGTAGTATTACTTTTTGCCATGTTTATTTTCCTCCAATCTTTTTTTCATTTTTTCTAATGCGGTTGTCCGATGATAGCCAACTGTTCTTTGCAGTAAATGAAGCAATTCTGCAATTTCCACATCACTGTAATCTAAAAAATAAGATAACAGTACAATGTCACGTTTTCTTTCTGGAAGTTCCTGTAATGCTTCTGCAAGCAATTCATTTTTTACAGCAATATCATATTCCAAAACCTTGAAATTACTGTAGTCACTGGAATATTCATCATATACAGAAAGTTTGGCAAGCTGTTGTGCAGTTAGTTCCGAAAAGGAAGTCTGCACCGCATTTAACCGTTGGTATTCTTTTTGAATGTTGATAGCTTCATTTTTCAAAATTTTCTTGCAATAACAGTCAAAAGTTAGTTGTCTATCTTCTTCATAGGAAGTAGCCGATTTCATATTTTCACCTCCTTTCTTTTGTAAAAGGTGGTGATATAAACCGTTCCTTCCCCCTTTCCGCTATTAGTACAAATGGAATGTACGCAATCGGTAGGATTTGAAAAAACTTTTTTTATTTTTTTCTTGGCATAGAAAAAAAGCCAAACAAAGACAGGTCTTTATCTGGACTTGACATATAGCCAATAGAATTTACTTTTCAAAATAGCTGATATACAATTCAAAAACATACTTACCAGCAACCATCTGTATACTGGTAAAATGACAATTTTCCTAGATAAAATTTTTCCAGATTGCTTTGCTTATACGGATTGGCAATCACCACTGGAATATCCTAGAAAATAAATCATTATAAAATCATTATGTTTTCATGCTCTTTCGCAGTAATAAATCAAAAAGACTATTATTTCAGCATTGCTGATACTAATAGTCTTTTCATCATTGCATATTCATTTTTATTAGTTCTTCGTAATAGGCTCGTTCTTGGCTTGCTATATGAGAAACAAACTCCCTTATCCATTGTTCATATTTCCCGTACATATCTTCGTCTTGATAATACTCTGGATAGACCTCTAAAATATTCGCTTCACGTTCCGACTGTTCGGCAAGTGCCTTATCGAATTGGGGATATTGGCGTTCTAAGGCTTGCTGATAGCTTGAATAGCCTAAAGCCATAAGAATATACGTTAATCGCTCAAAGTCCTTTAAACACATAGTAATTGCACCTGTAAGCAGGTCATAATCATGCTGACTGCAAATAGATAAGAACTTTTTCTTTTGATAACTTAACAACTGCTCCATATTGAAATTCACTCCGTTTATAATTTCTTCGTCATCTTTAAGACAAATTCTTCGGGCGTAGGTGTCCTATTACCGAATAATTTCTTAAATTTTGCCCTTATTTCCAAATCGTCACTGTTTTTTGCCTGTTCAATGGCTTCTGTCATTTCTAGCTTTATTTGAGATACAGAAACACCCTCTGCTTTCGCAATGGATTTATATATATGGTTTGCGTCTCTCTTTTTTAGTATACCCAATGTGAACACCTCATTTCATAAAATCAAAAAATTCAGCAATACTATAACTAATGGAATATATCCTTTTATTATTCCATTATAATACATTTTTAGAAAGGTTACAATATATGAAAATAGTAAAAAGAAAGGGGAGTGCCTATATGGAGCTTGATTTCAAAGCTATTGGGAAGAGAATCAAAATAGCACGAATAAGGCAAAATTTAACACAAGAAGCTGTTTCTGAAAAAATCGGCATTACTCCACAACATATGAGTAACATTGAAACTGGTAATTCCAGTGTCAGCTTAACTACTCTTGTAGCGATAGCCAATGTCTTGTCCGTTTCTGTTGATGAATTGCTGTGTGATACCGTACTTGCTTCTAAGGTCGTGTTTGAAAAAGAAGCAAAAGACATATTCACAGACTGCAACGAATTGGAAATAAGGGTATTGGTTGATATTTTAAAATCTTCCAAGCAATCCATGAGAAATGTAAAAATGTTTGAAGCCAACATAAAAGGCGATAAATAAAACCGTAGCGTGTAGATCACAAATGAAGTGAATTACACCTACGGTTTATCTTTTTGTGCAAATTTGTAGCCAACACCCCAAACTGTCACTATGTATTGGGGATTGTCTGGGTCTGGCTCAATCTTTTTTCTTAACTTGCGAATAAAGGCAGTCAGATTTCTGGAATTATAGATATGCTGATAATCCCATACATTCTCATAAAGCTGTTCTTTTGTAAATACCTGTCCTTTATGGGAAACAAGCAAATGCAATAGGTCAAATTCTTTAGCGGTTAAGTATATACTTTGTCCATTTTCATTGGTAAAGGTGCGAGTAAAAGGGTCAATATGAAATCCTGTTAATTCTTGTTCGATAAGAGTAGGCGTACTGTTGAGTTTGGCAGATATCCACTCAAGAGTTTGCTGAAACGCTTGTTCTTCATTATCCTTAAATGAAATAATCATTATTTTCCCATAATACCACCTACCTTAGATATTTAATTTGTTTGAAGAATTGATTCAAGAATATATATCATTCATGCTATAATAAGTAATGAAAAATCATTCAAATTATTTCATGTTAGTGAACAATCGTCATTGATGAATATTCACTAATATTTTAACACAGTTATTTGAAAAAGTAAAAGGAGATGAAGAATCAAATGCCTGATTTATATGTAGTTAAAAAAGACGGCGTAGCTATTGATGTACAAACTAGTACAACTGGTGTTGTTGGATTAAATGAATTTGTAGATGCAAAACTTGGTGATGCTGGAGCAGGTACTGTTTCATCTGTAAATGGTCATACAGGCGAAGTTATATTGAATGCTGCTGACGTAAAAGCATTGCCTGACACTACTGTTATTCCAACAATACCAAGTAATGCTACTGCTGAAAAAGACGGTTTAATGTCTAAAACGGATAAAGCGAAACTGGATGCATTGCCAGTTTTCACATTTGAAAAGGTGGGTGAAGTTTAATGGATATTGTTCAATTAATGGAAAACAATGAGCCAAAAGCAATGGCAACTGTGGTAGAAGCTGTCGATGGATTAGAAAATTATCCAACTAAAGCAGATGCCGACAAATCATATCAAAAGATTATTCAAGGATCACCGCTATGGACCGGTGTGTGGTATGGTGGAGCTTCCGGAAGTGGCACAACAC